>OIYP01000435.1_pt1 | contig 27267 bp, 21 predicted proteins | sample 1588261 | NCBI WGS metagenome assembly OIYP01 (sample SAMN03283293) | human gut metagenome | biome: human-associated habitat; material: feces | host: Homo sapiens | place: Peru | collected 2012
TAAAGTTCGCAAGAAACGAATGTTAAAACTTCTCTATACAATATATCTCCCCTGAAAGGGGAGGTGGCTGCGAGCTTTAGCGAGCAGACGGAAGGGTTGAGCATCGAAGTCATACGCAATTTTTTCCCGAACATTCTTAGGAGGTATCCCCATGCAAGCAAAATCTAAAAAACTAATCTTCATCGCCGTTCTCATCACAGGCTGCATCATCACCAGTCTTATAAGTACCAATGACAAAGCAAAAACGTTGCCTGGCGGCAGTAGCCTGCTTCAGTCCGCGCAAAGTGCTGTCACATCCAAAGCAGTGCAGGCAAAAACAGTGCGCGTGCAGGTGAGCGGCGCCGTGCTGGAGCCGGGAATTTACGATGTGCTTGCCAGCTGCAGAGTGGAAGAGGCCATTGCTGCTGCCGGCGGTCTGACGGAAAATGCCGACAGTGAACGCGTAAACCTGGTGCGTAAGGTGCGCGATGGGATGCAGATAAGAGTGCCGGTGAAGAAGGCTGCACGGACAAGCAGAACGCAGAGAAAAAACGCTCAGGCAACTGCCGGTTATAGTGCAAGTAGCACGAAGAAGGTTGGTAGTACCAGAGCAGGCACAGAAAAAAATAACTCTGCAGTGCAGAGTGTGCGCATCAACAGCGCGAGCGTCAGTGAGCTGCAGCAGCTGCCGGGCATTGGCCCGGCGCTGGCGCAGCGCATTGTGGAAACAAGAAACAGCGGGCGTTTTAGTAGCGCAGAGGATTTGCTGCGTGTGCCGGGAATCGGTAAAGCTAAGCTGGCAAAGCTGCGTGATTATGTGGAGGTAGATTAGTGCTGCAGCAAATACGTTATCTACGCTTATTTTTACCGGTCATGCTGCTTTGTATATTATCCTTTCGCCTGCTAACCGTGCCGCCGTCCGCCGAGCAGCAGCTTGCTGCCTGCTTCGGGCGGCAGCTGGTTGTGCAGGGTGCGGTGGAACCTTTGAGCGTGCACCGGCAGGATGGCTTTAGCAGTGCGGTTCTGCGTTGCGAAAAAGTATATAGCGATACAGAGCTTGCTTACAGCGGTCGTTTGCGCGTGAGCATTAAGGGTGAGCTGCCGCAGGCAGGCTGTGTGGTACTCAAAGGTACGTTGGAGCGCTTGGACAGCCTGCGTAACCCCGGCAGCTTTGATGCTGCAAGCTATAACAGAGTGCAGGAGCTGGGCGGACGTTTGCGCAAGGCGCAGCTGCTAAAGACAGAGCCGCAGGTTTTGTGGTGGCAGCGTTTTGCTTTGTGGAACAAAAAGCTGAGCGAACGCATAGAGGCAGCAGCCGGCGCTGAATATGGGGCGCTGCTGAGCGGCATGGTGCTTGGCGGCAGCGGCAGGCTGGATGAAGAAACACGCGAGCTGTTTACGGATAACGGGCTGGCACATCTTCTTTCTGTTTCGGGCACGCATATTGTGCTGCTCACAGGCCTGCTGCTTGCTTTGCTGCAGTGGGTGCCGCTGCCCTGGCGTAAGGTTATTGTTATCATTTTGCTGGCTGTCTATGCTTTGCTCTGCGGCTTGCGTCCTCCGGTGCTGCGAGCACTGGCTATGAGCAGCGTTCTGCTGCTTGGCGGCAGCGGTGCGGAGCGCGGGCGCTTGCTGTGCCTGGTGGCGTCACTGCTGTTGTGTATGCAGCCGTTATGGCTGGCCGATATCGGTTTTAAGTTATCGTTCGGGGCGGCGGCCGGACTTTTGTGGCTGTTGCCTGCATGCCAAAGGCTGCTGCCGCAGGCCTTGCCTGCGCCGATAGGCGAAGCGGCAGCAGTTTCGCTGGCAGCACAGCTGGCTGTACTGCCGCTGGAGGTTTATTATTTTCACCAATTTTCGCTCATTGCTCTGGTAAGCAATATCGTGCTGGTGCCGGTGTTGGAATTTGCCGCGCAGATGGCACTCGTGGGCGCACTGTTGCCTGCCTGCGGTGATTATCTGTTGCAGCTTGCTGCTTGGCTGACGGCGCAGGTGCTGACGCAGGCGCGCTTTTTTGCCGACCTGCCGTACAGCACGGTTGTTATCGGCAAGCTGCCTGCTTATTGCTATGTGCTTTATTATGCAGCGCTGTTTGTGTGGGCAGATTTCCCCTGGCTGCAATTTTGGAGTAATAGGGAGCGTCGCTGTATCCTGCTTTTGCATGCCTTGCTGCTTGCCGGGACGCTTGCTTATCAGCAGTATTGCACGCTGCCGTTAGCCTGCTATTTTCTGGACGTTGGGCAGGGGGACTGCGCTGTTATCGTCACGCCGTCGCAGCGGGTGGCAATTATTGATACCGGCGGCTTAAAAAATCTTTCGACAGCAACGCGCGTGATAACACCATTTCTGCGCTATCTTGGCAAGCGTGAGGCGGATATCCTGCTTTTAAGCCATTATGATTTTGACCATGTTGGTGCTGCGGCGGATTTATTGCGACAGCTGCAGGTAAAAAAGCTGCTCCTGCCCAATGAAGCACTTACAGAGGAAAGCCAAAGGGTGCAGCAGGAAATTTTGGCGCAGGCCGGCAGGACGCAGGTGCATGTTGTGCAGAGCGGTGAACGCTATGCGTTGGACGCTGCGTCAGAGCTTGTTTTGGTTGATGTGCCGCAGCAGGCCGTGCCGGGAAACGAAGCCAGCACGCTGGCGGCGCTGCACAGCGCGCAGGGCAGCGTGCTGTTTACAGGCGACATGGGGGAAGAACGCGAGCGAGGGCTGCAGCTGCAGCAATACAATGTGTTGAAGGCAGGTCACCACGGTTCGCATTATAGCAGCAGTATGGAATTTCTGGAGCAGGTGCGCCCGAGGCTGACGGTGATTTCCTGCGGGCGCGGCAACCGCTACGGGCATCCGCATCAGGAAACACTGGCGCGTTTGCAGGCAATAGGCAGTGCTGTTGTCAGGACGGATGAGCTGGGGTGCATTAAAGTTGTTTTTGACGCAGAGGGAATAAAATGCTATAGTTATGTATATCATAAAAATGTTTTTTAGGAGTGCGAAATATACTCATGGACATTAAAGCAGAAGAATTGCTTGCCAAATTACAACAGCATAAGCCGCTGCCGCAGGCGCAGGTACTGCTTTTGTGCGGCGAGGAGGATTACTACCGCAACAGCATTATTGCCGCGCTGCCGGAATATGTTTTTGGCGATACGCCGGAGGCTGACCGCGAAATAACGGTCTTTGACAAGGATACCAATTTATCCGGGCTGCAGGCGGCCGTCAACAGCTATCCTTTCTTCTGCGGCAAATCGCTGATTTTTTTAAAGGACGAAAAGCTGTGGGCAGCAAAGCCTGCCAAAGCAAATAGTGCCGCTGATGCGCAGAATGATACCGATTCGAAGAAAATGGAGCAGCTGGCGGCGATAGTCAGCGATGTACCGGATTACTGTCTGCTGGTTATCAGCAGCAAAAAAATGGATAAGCGGACCAAGCTGTATAAGCAGCTCAAAGCAAGTGCGCTGATTTGTCCGTGCGAGCGCATTAAGGAAAGAGATCTTGATGACTGGCTGTACGCGCAGGCAGCAGTATACGGAGCGCATTTTACCAGAGATGCGCTGGCCGCTATCAGTGAATATATCGAGCCGGTGAAGGAAGAAATTCCCCTGGATTTGCTGCAGCAGGAAATCGGCAAGCTGGCAATTTATGCCGCAGGACGCAGAGAATGGACGGAAGATGATGTGCTGAATGTTTTCGCGCTGCTGCCCAACGCCTCATCTTTTGCGCTGACCAATTATATTATGGCAGGGAAGCTGAAGCAATGTCTGGAGCTGCTGGCGAGCGAACGCAAGCACGGAACCTATATCCTGCCGCTCAGCGCAACTGTCGCATTTAAACTGCGTCAGGTGCTGCGTTATCTGGAGCTGAAGCGCAGAGGCTATGACCAGAAGGGCATTATGGAGGAGCTGGGGATGCGCAGCCCATATGCCTACAGATTTTTGGAGCGCGACAGCAGGCGCTTTGATGAAAAGCGTCTGACGGAAGCTTTGCTGGGACTATCGGATATGAATATCAAACTGCGTCAGGGCGGACGCGGATATGAGAAGCTGGAGGAAATTCTTGTCCGCCTGCTTGCCTGATATCTTATCCTCAGAAATTAAAGCTGGACAAAAGCACTTAATATCTGCTATAATAGTGAGACAGTCAACGAGGACTTTTTTGAGTAAGGAAGTAGTGTGTCCATGCTTAAAAAGGTCCTTTTTCGTTTATCTTGCAGAAAATATGTAGGGAGCATTTTTCTGCAGCATGATAATTAGGGAGTATTGAGAAAGGAGGCAGCCTTATGGCTGCACTGATCATGAACAACAAAGATTTACTGTATGTAATTAAACCTGAAGAACAAAACGAAAGCACTCTGCGTGAGCTTCTGACTCTGCATCCGGAGATTCAGTTTGTATCTCTGATGGGTGTGGATTTTGCCGGTAATGATACCGACGAAAAAATCCCGATGAAGATTTTCCTCGAGGATATCGATGGCTTTTTGGCAGGCAGCGCAGCACAGACTGACGGTTCTTCCGTTGTGCTGACCGGTATCGCTACTTTGAACGATGCCCGCGTTGATATGAAGGTTGATAAAACCGTTAACTGGTTTGTTGATTATAACTATGAGCATTTTGACGCAGAAAGCGGTCGCATGATCGGTACTCTGCGCATTCCCTGCTATCTGATTCACAACGGCAATCATGTTGATTCCCGTTCTATTTTGAATGATACTCTGGCTTATGTAGAAAAAGAAATCATGGATTTGTTTGCTAAGCATCCGGTAATTGCCGGTCTGGAGCATGTAAATCCTGCTGAGATTGAAAAGTTGCTCTTCACCAGTGCTACCGAGCTGGAATTTTGGGTAAAAACTCCGCGTGAAGACGCACCGCTGGAGGCTCTGAGCTCCTCTCAGGTAATGCAGGAGCAATATTGGCAGCGTACCCGCGGCAACGTGCGTACTGCATTGGAGCAGACTATTCAGACTTTGGAGCTGTACGGCCTGGAGCCTGAAATGGGCCACAAGGAATGTGGCGGTGTTAAAGGTCAGATTGATGCCGCAGGCCATATGACTCACGTTATGGAGCAGCTTGAGGTTGACTGGAAGTTCAGCAGCGGCGTACAGACTGCGGATAACGAGCTTTTGGCACGTATCATCGTTAAAGAAGTTTTCCGCATGAACGGCTTGGAGGTTTCCTTCCAGGCTAAACCGATTCCCGGTGTTGCAGGCAGCGGTGAGCATACACATGTAGGCATTGCCGCAAAAATGAAAAACGGCAAGATTGTCAACCTGTTCTCGCCGAAGGATATGCATGAGGACTTCCTTTCCGCTATCGGTTACGGCGCTCTCATGGGCCTTTTGAAAAACTATGAGGTAACCAATCCGTTTATCTCCTGCACCATTGACTCTCTGAACCGTCTGAAACCCGGCTTTGAAGCTCCTGTCTGCATCGTTACCAGCCTTGGCCTGAGCCCGGATAACCCGTCCCGTAACAGAACCATTCTTGCAGGCCTGATCCGCGATCTGGACAACGATAAGGCTACCCGTATCGAAATGCGTTCTCCGAACCCGTACACCAATACCTACATCGCCATTGCAGCCTTCTACCTGTCCTGCCTCGACGGTATCAAGGCTTGCGTAGAATCCGGCAAGGACCTAAAGGCTCTGGAAAAAGAAATTTCCAAGAAGGCCGGCGAAGAGGGCTTCTATCTGGATACCGACCGTCAATACCGCACTGAGGAAGACGTGTTTGAAGATTTCACTGCGGAAGAACGCAGCAAGCTGTTCGGTGAACCGCCTGCTACCGTTTGGGAAAATCTCTGCGCCTTTGAAAAATATCCGGAAAAGGTTGCCGTGCTCACTCAAGGCAATATCCTGAAGAAGGAATATATCGACTCCTTCATGCAGGGTGCGCTGATTCGTTGGAAAACTGAGCTTTTGACTCGTCTGATTCCGGAAAATTATCAGGCTGTTATCGATATGAAACGCTTGCACAACCAGGAAACCTGCACCGACTGCGACCTGGCAATGTGGCGTAAAATCCAGAACCTGCGTGCTAAGCTGGCAAAGGATTCCTTCGAAGAGAAGAGCATCTTCACTGCTATCCGCAGAGCTGTTGCCGAAGGCGACTACGATACTGTTTCCAAGCTTAAAGTTGAGATGGGAGCAACTATGGAAGAGCTCAAGACTCTGTATCACGATTACAAGCAAAATATTATCGATTAATTTATCTGCTTCTTGCATGGCTGCTGTACTCAAAGTGCGGCAGCCATTTTGTTTCGCGCTTATACCAAAGTGCGATTATTGAAAAAATTATCCCTAAAACTTTCCTTTCAGCTTATTTTTTTGCATGAAACTGTTGAGTTAAGCGCTGTTTTGTGGTAAAATATCAAAGATATATTGACAGTAATATTTTCTGCTGTCCGAAGAAAGGCGATGATAGCTGTGGAGCAGGTCAAGGATGTTCCTGCCTATATTCGCCAGATGTACACGGATAATCATTTTATGACTCAATTCGGTGTGCATATTGGTGAGATAAAGTGTGGCAGTGCTGAAGTCAGCATTGACGTTGATCCGGCGAAGCATTTTAATCATCGTGACATTTGTCACGGCGGAGTGATGTTGGCCTTGGCAGACTCCGTTCTGGGTGTTACCGGTGCAAGCGTGGGCGCTGTAGTGGCAACTCTTAATTTCAGCATGAATTTTATCAAAGGTGTCCATGAGCCGACAACCTTAACGGTACGAAGCCATATTAAGCATTCCGGACATTCTACGATGGTTATTGAGGCTGAAATGACTGACAGCAAAAAGAATTTAATTGGGACGATTTTAACAACAATGTTTGTCGTCGACAGATTTAAAGAAATACCCGCCAAATGGTGAGCTTGCCTGAGTTTATTTGGAAGGGAAATGACGCGGAAGACCGCTTGATATCAAGGAGGATATGATGGATTTTGCATTAAACGAGGAACAATTAGAATTACAGGAAATGGTAAGGGAGTTTGTTGAAAAAGAAATTACTCCTTATGCTGCTGAAATGGATGCAGAAAACCATATGCGTGACGGCCTGATTGACAAGGCTAACGAAATGGGCTTGCTGAACGTTATTGTTCCGGAAGAATTAGATGGCCCCGGCCTGGACAGCATTTCTGTTGCTACCATTTATGAAGAGCTGGGCAAAGGCTGCGCAGGTGTTGCAACCTCTCTGGCTGCTAACAGCCTGGCAACTGTACCTGTTCTGCTGGCAGGCACCGACGAACAAAAGAAAATGTATTGCGATATCCTGAACAACGGCGGTCTGGCTGCTTTCGCACTGACCGAGCCCGGTGCAGGCAGTGATGCAGGCGGCGTTTCTACCCGTGCTGTACACAACAAGGAAGAGGGCACCTACACTCTGAACGGTACCAAAATGTTCATCACCAACGGTGGTCTGGCAGAAATCTTCCTGGTATTCGCTAACACCCGTAAAACCGGCGGTATTCGTGGTTTGACTGCTTTCATCGTTCCGAAAGACACTCCGGGCTTCTCCGTTGGCAAAAAAGAAAACAAAATGGGCATCCGTCCTTCCAATACTACCGAGCTGGTTCTGCAAGACGTTGTTATTCCTGAGTCCTATCGCGTAGGCCGCGAAGGCGAAGGCTTCCGTATTGCTATGAACACCTTAGACAGTGCTCGTCCGTTCGTTGGCGCTGTTTCCGTAGGTATCGCTCAGGCTGCTCTGGACTGCGCTGTTAAATATGCTAAAGAGCGCCGTCAGTTCGGCCAACCGATTGCTTCCTTCCAAATGGTTCAAGGCATGCTGGCTGACATGGCTATGAAGGTTGAAACCGCTCGCCTCATGGTTCAAAAGGCTTGCTGGATGCGTGACCAGGGCATGGAATTCTCCAAAGAGGCTGCTATGGCTAAATGCTATGCTGCTGATACTGCTATGCAGGTAACCACCGACGCTGTTCAGGTAATGGGTGGCTATGGCTACACCAAAGAGTACCCCGTAGAGAAGATGATGCGTGACGCTAAAATCATGCAAATCTACGAAGGCACCAACCAAATCCAACGTCTGGTTATTGCCAACAAGCTGTTATACTAATAGCTATCATAACGAGGATAAAATTATCGAGAGCTGCTGCACTTTTGTGCGGCAGCTCTTTGTTGTTTTTGTTCGTGACAATGGTTTACACGTATGCTAAAATATAAGGATAAAGAGCTTTTAAAGCATAATAAAAAGCAGAATCTTTGCCACAAATCATTTTGCTGAGAATTGGGGGGGCAAATAAATTGTTAGCTGATAATTTAAAGCAGGTTCAGGAGCAGATAGCGTCTGCTTTGGACAAGCGTAAAAATAAAGACCTGCTCACAGGAGATAAGGTAACGCTGGTGGCGGTGACGAAAAATCATCCGCCCGAAATTATTACAGATATCGAAGCCTTGGGCATTGCCAACGTAGGCGAAAACCGCGTGCAGGAGGCCAAGCATAAGCAGGAGGCTTTGGGAAAACACGGCTACTGGCATCTTATCGGCCATCTGCAGACGAATAAGGCGCGCCAGGCTGTTGCCTTGTTTGATCTTATCGAATCGGTTGACAGTGAGCATTTGCTGGCTGCGATTGATAAGGAGGCAGAACGCATCGGTAAGGTGCAGGATATTCTTTTGCAGCTGAATATTGCTCATGAGGAGCAGAAGTCCGGCTTGGATAAAGAGGATTATCTGGCGCTGCTGCCGAAGCTGCCCGAATACAAGCATGTGCATCTGCGCGGGCTGATGGTTATTGCCCAGAAATGCGAAGATATCGAGCAGACAAGACCTGTATTTGCGGCAGGCTACCGTGCGTTCGCCCGTTTAAAGCAGCAGTATCCGCAGGCAGATATTCTGTCTATGGGTATGAGCAATGATTACACAGTTGCGATAGAAGAAGGTGCCAACATTGTGCGTGTAGGCACAGCCTTGTTCGGCCAGCGTGATTATAGCTTGAAATTTTAAGACATAGATAAGGTTGGTGACGTAATGAATATTATTGATAAAATCATGAATGCATTAAGTCTTTATGACGAGGAAGAAATCATCGAAGAAGAAGTAGAGCAGAAGCCTGCCAAGACCGAGCAGGAGCCGGCTAAACCCAAGAAGCGCTTCTTCGGCAGCAAGGAGCCTGCTGCTGCAGCACCGGCAGAGGAGCCTAAGCGTGAACGCAAATCCATTTTGAACTTTAAGGGTTCGGCAGCAAAGCCTGAGCCGGTTAAAGATGAAAAAATGGGCAGCAAAACCATTAACCTGCCTATTGCCGACAAGCTGATGACAGTTGTACTGCTGGAGCCTGTAGATTTCAATGATTCTCCTAAGATTGCCGATTATCTGCGCGATAATCAGGCTGTAGTTGTTAATTATGATAAGACAGATAATGTTGTTGCCAAGCGTATGACCGACTTTATCAGCGGTACTGTTTATGCCATCGGCGGCAGCATGAAAAAGCTGGGCCGCAATATTGTTATCTGCGCCCCGAAAAACGTAGATATAGATGCGGGTGAAGAGCACGAGCTTGACGAGAGGGGAAATAATCCATGGGACAAATAGCAGTAAAGAAGATTGCATTTATCGGCGGCGGTGCTATGGCCAAAGCCATTATCAAGGGAATTATCGGCGGCGGCCTGATTGCGCCGGAGATGATTACGGTAGGCGAGCCGACTGAGGCACATGCGCGCAGTCTGCATGAAGCCTTTGGCGTAAATGTTACTACGGATAATAAAGAGGCAGTAAAGGATGCTGACCTGGTAATCTTTGCCGTTAAGCCTCAGGTTGCACCGGTGGCGCTGGTGCCTGAGCTGATAGCTGCGATGAAAAAGGATGCCTGGGTACTTTCTATCATGGGCAGTGTTACGCTGGAGCAGCTGCATGCCTATGCTCCGGGGTTCCCGGTAGTCCGCACGATGCCAAACACTCCGCTGGCAGCAGGCGCCGGCATGACTGCCATCTGCTGCGATGAGGCCGTAACCGAGCCGATGAAGCAGACTGCGGCAGCAATTTTCAGCAGCTGCGGCGAAATAGAATTTGTAGATGAAAAAGCATTGCAGGCGATTACCGCAATTTCCGGCTGCGGACCGGGCTATTGCTTTGTGATTATCGATGCACTGGCTGATGCAGGCGTGCGTGCCGGTCTGCCGCGTGCACTGGCTATTAAGCTGGCAGCGCAGACATTGGCAGGCAGCGGCAAGCTGTGCGTAGAAAGCGGCCTGCATCCGGCACAGCTGCGCGACCAGGTAACAAGCCCCGGCGGCACAACTATTGCCGGCATCCATGCTTTGGAAAACCATGGCGTGCGCGGTGCTTTTTATGATGCGGTGCAGGCAGTGCTGCAAAGAGATAAGGAATTACAGGGGAAATAATTTATGGCAGACAGAGAAAAAATTCTGCGTTACTTTAAAGCCGGCGGTGACGAACAGCTGGCGGCCAAGCTGCTGGACTTGGCCGAGGGCGCCAATAAATCACGCAAGTTCCGTGTGAGCGAGTTTCTTGATCCTCATGCCTATAATGTTGCGGAAATTATTGCGGCGAACTACGAAAATGTACGTCTGGAAAGCGACGGCGGCTTCAGTAATGCCGAAAGGGTGAAGGCTGCCTTTGTTGCCGATGATTTTTACGGTCAGCCGGATTTTGGCATGGCCTATTTTCTGGCGGCCTGGGATAAGCGCTATTATGATTTGTCGCATCGCGATATTCTCGGTGCTTTTATGGGCACGGGCTGCAAGCGCGAGGCCTTGGGCGATATAGTTTTTGTGCCCGAGGGAGCGCAGTTCGTAGTAGAAAAATCACTGGTAAATTATCTTACCGGTAATCTGACGCAGATCGGTTCTGCGCCGGTAACGCTTACGGAAATTCCCCGCGAGGAATTGCTGCAGAAGGAAGAAAAGGTTAAGCTGATTAACGCGACAGTCGCTGATTTGCGCCTTGATGCCGTGGCAGCGGCAGGCTATGGCGTAAGCCGCAGCCGTATGGCGGATGAAATCAAAAGCCTGAATGTCAAGGTAAACTGGAAAGAGGCCAAGAAGGCGGCACAGCCGGTGAACGAGGGCGATGTAATTTCCTTCCGCGGCCGTGGAAGGGTAGAGATAGAAGAAATCCGCGGCACTACTAAAAAAGGACGCATCAGCGTAACGCTAAAGCGTTATATCTAGGAGGATAAACCATGCTTAATCCGGAGGATTTAAAGAAAAAAACTTTTACCAAGGGTTTTCGTGGCTATGAGGTAGAAGAGGTAGACAAGTTTCTTGCCAAGCTGATTAAGGAATACGAATACCTTTATCTGGATAACCTGGAGCAGAAGGAAACTATCGAACGCGTCAGCTCCAAGCTGGAATATTATCAGCAGATGGAGGCTACCATGCAGAGTACACTGGCTGTAGCGCAGGAAACTGCTGACGAGGTGAAGAACGCCAGTGAAAAGAAGGCGGCGCTGCTGGAGAAGGAAACGGCAGTGAAGTGCGAGCAGCAGCTGAGCGAAGCGAAGGCTGCGGCGCAGAAGCTGCATGACGATACCATGGCGCATGCCGAGGATTTGTATAATCAGACAAAGAACAAAACCGACAACATGCTGCAGGCAGCGATGGCTGAATGCAATAAGCTGCGCGAAGAGGCTAAGGCTTATGCCGAAAAGCTGCGCAGCACTGCCGAGGTAGATGCCGATAAACTGCGCATTACTACCGAGGATGTCTGCAAGAAGCGCGCCAACAGTGCTGCCAGCGAGGCTAGCAAGCTGCTGGAGGATGCACGCAGCGAAGCCGGCAGAATGATGCTGGATGCAAATACTAAATATCGTAAACTGGTGGGAGATGCAGAGGAACGCAGCCGTAAAATTATTTTTGAGGCTGATGCCAAGGCTGCTATGGCCGAACAGGCTTATAACGAGCAGGTGAAAAAGGCGGCGCTGCATCGAAAAAATATGCTGCATCTGCTGGAAACGCAGGTTGAGCTGCTCAAAAACTATGCCAGTCATAACGAAGAATAGTCGGAGGCTGAATGATGATTATCTTAGTGAGGCATGGTGAAGCAACGCATCATACGCAAAGATTGACCGGCGGCTGGACGGATTCAAAGCTGACCGAAAAGGGAAGGGCGCAAATAAAGGCTGCTGCGGTAAAGCTGGCGAAGGATTTTGCCGGACGTAATTGCAAGCTGCGGATTCTGGCAAGTGATTTGCAGCGCGCTTCCGCATCGGCGCAGATTATTGCCGAGGAGCTTGGCTTTAAGGGCGAAATAGAGCATTGCCGATTCCTGAGAGAAAAGAATAACGGCATTGCTGCCGGCATGACCGAGGAAGAGGCCAAGAAGCATTTTTGCAAGCCTGCTTCCGAGCAGGAGCTGGATCACCGCAACTATCCCGGCGGTGAAACGCGCAATGAATTTTATCGCCGTAATGTACACGGCTTGTGGCATTGTGCGGATGTCGACAAGGAAAATCTGCTGATTGTTGCGCATAAGGGCACGATTCAGAATATTATTTTCCGTTGGCTGGGAATGGATATGCAGCAGGTGGCGGCGTTTAACTTTTCGGTTGATGTGCAGCCTGCCAGTGTAACTGTTCTGGGGATTAACAAATGGCATGAGCATGCTGTTTTCCGTTTGAATGACGTCAGTCATCTGACGAGGGAAAAAGGCTTTGGCGTGTTTGAGTTTAAGTACGAGAAGTGAATAAGGCTGTGAATGACCGCTTGGGTGCTTTGAGGAAAAGCGCTTAAGCGGTTGTTTTTGTGTTCTCACTCTATTAATGGCTTTTTTTGCCTTTTTACTCACCCCCTGAAGCAAAAAAATAAAAAAATTTTCAAAAGGGGGTGAATAATTTGCGTTTTTTAGCCATTAGTATAATGAGTTTTCTTTTTTCTCTCTTTCTTTTTTATAATTTTTTCTTTCTGTCTTTATTTCTTTTGGCTGTGATAAAAACTACTAGCGTAAGCTAGTAGTAACCTTGTTCTTTAGAGTACTACCTAAAGGATAGACGTAAAGTACGATAGAAGCAGAGCGTAGGCGTAGGCAGAATCCCAAATCCTTGACAAGCGAAAAGAGAATAAATCCGGACTCTTGACACTTGAAAAAGGAGATTTTCCTAATCCTTGACAAAAGAAAAGGTTGAATCCCATTTACTTGACATTACTCTTTTTTTGGACAGGTCTCTTTTGGTGAACCAACAAAACCAGGACATTACATTAGCAAAGCAAAAAAGCGTCCCGCCCATAGTAGGGCAGAACGCTTGTGATTTAAGCAAGGAGTGATTTTAACTTTTTCAAACCATTAGCACGATGCTTAAAAGCAGTTTTGCTGCTACAGGCATATTTTTTACAGAATAGCCTGTGATCAAGTTCATTCAGAACAAGCTCATTAACAGCATCAGTCTGTTCTTTGCTCAGCCTTGCTGCCGAAAAAAGCTGGTTAACCTCAGTTTGTTCAAAAACGTTATCCTTGTCAGCAATCTGTGTTTCTTCGCCTTCTTCCTCTGCGTCCAGATAATAGCAATCCTTGACAGATTTCCCGCGTGTAAACTTGTGCAGCAGTCCGTAATGGACATGGTACTGTAAAAGTCCTGGCAGATGCCCGAAGTCGCGTCCGTCATACTTCTTGATTTGCTCTAAAAAGATTAACCAGGCAGTATTGACGGCATCCTCGCCCAAGGCTTCACGCACTTCGTAGCGATAGGCCTCCTTGTAGATTAAGGGCTTAAAGGCTGTGCATAATACATTGATGGCCTCGCGGTCACCCTTTTGGGCGCTGTGCACCAGCTCTTTAAATTCTGTGAGAGTGAAGGTTGTTTTTTCCTCCGTGCAGTCCTGCGGTTCGGTGCTTTCCGGCACGCAGCAGATTACCTGTTCGGTATTTTCCTGCTCAGGGCAGTTTTTTGTTGTTATATTGTCCAGTTCCTTTCTGTGGCGGTTCATTGACCGCGTATGGCAGAATTCTGTGCTGTACTGCATCAAGTCTTGATGTGGCTATTGTAGCACAGAAAATTTAAAAGATTCATAAATGTATCAGATATGCTACATATACGTTTTCACTGCTCGTTTTGTAATACGCTGTTAGCAAAATAGTGATATTTTGAGGTGACAGTATGCTAAAAAGACGCAGAACTTTTCAGGCGCAGGAGGTTGGGGAGCTTGATTTTTCCGAGGAGCTTTTGGAGTTGGGAGTGCTGATAGGCTCGTACCGCACGGCGCTGGGCATTAAACAGGAGGATATGGCGAAGCTGTTGGGGATGTCACGTATTACGCTGAGCAGGATTGAAAACAGTTGGCTGCCTTTGACTATGGAGAATTTTTTTAAGATGGCTGCTATTTTTGAGGTGCGACCGGAGTATTTGCTGCAGGAGCTGGCGCGGGTGACGCAGAGGAAGTGGAGCAGGAAGGGGGAGGATTGAGGGAGAGTTGGCTTGTTTATTTTTTTGCTTAGCAAAGTCTTGTCGGGGGGGAACTCTGTGCTAAAATAAAAATATATTCGCGTAAAAATGGCAAGGAGTTGTGGGAATAGTGACAAGAACCGGTACTCAATCAGTAGAACCCAATGTTGCAGATGCTGTTAACAGTTGGCTAAAAAAGTATAAAATAGATTACAAACTTGAACAGGAAAGCCTGAATTCTGAAATTGACAAGGCTTTGGAGGAATACCATTCCAAGAGTGGTGGCAGAGGTGGCAACCGTCCGGATGCGAAAGCATTGTTGGTAGATAAGTGCTTGAAAAAATGGCCTATTCTTATCGAATACAAGGGCTATAAGGATAAACTTATCAAGCTGGATGCAGACGGAAGAATTGCTAACCAAAAAGCAGATAATACGCCTAATTATCAAAACATCAAGGCCTATGCTGTAAACGGCGCAGTACACTATGCAAACGCAGTATTGCACTATACAAGCTATACTGATGTTATCGCTATTGGTGTAACAGGCTCGAAGGATAACAACGGCAAGCTCATTACGGAAATAGGCGTTTACTATGTATCTAAAAGCAACTTAGGTTTTGGACAGGAGGTAGGCACATATAGTGATCTTTCCTTCCTGAAAGCAGAGAATTTTGATGCTTTTGTGGAGAAAGTAACTAATCTGCATTTGTCTGATGAGGAGCTGCAAAAGAATAAAGAAAAACGCGAAGCGGAAATTGATAAAAGCCTGACCAAATTGAATAATGATATCTACACCGAGGAAAAAGGCTTAGGTGAAAATGACCGCGTTTATCTTGTGGCAGCCTCAATTATTGCTACTTTAGGTGTACCCGATAAGGTTGCGCCGTTGGAAAAGGACGATTTAAAATGCAGCAGTGAAAACGGTGCTACCGATGGCAACATTATGGTGCGGAAGATTAAAGCCTTTTTGAACGAAAAAGCATTACCAGAAGGCAAAAAAGAGTTGATTATCCGCACTCTGCAAAATACCTTGGAAAATGATAATATTAACAAGGTTGAAAATGGCGAAACACAGTTAAAACGCGTATTCTGTAAAATTGTTGATGACCTTGGTATTTATTATAAAATCGGCCTGACAACGGATTTTACAGGCAAGCTGTTTAACGAAATGTACCGTTGGCTGGGATTCAGTCAGGATAAGCTGAATGATGTTGTACTTACACCGGCATATGTAGCACAGCTTTTGGTCAAGCTGGCGCGTGTAAACAAGGATTCTTATGTGTGGGACTTTGCAACAGGTTCGGCAGGACTTTTGGTTGCTGCCATGAACGAAATGCTTTTGGATGCCAAAAACAGTATAAATTCTCCGGAAGCCTTGCTGCAAAAGGAGCTGCATATCAAATCCCAACAGCTTTTAGGCTTAGAGATTTTGCCTAGTGTTTATATGCTGGCAATCCTGAACATGATTTTAATGGGTGACGGCAGTTCTAATATCTTAAATAAGGACTCCCTGAAGGATTATACCGGTGAATATGGTTTTAGCAGTACTGTTTCCAAATACCCGGCAGATGCTTTTGTTTTGAATCCGCCGTATTCTGCAGAAGGCAACGGCATGATTTTTGTGGAAAAGGCTCTTTCCATGATGCAGAAAGGCTATGCTGCCATTATTATTCAGGGAAGCAGCGGTACAGGCAAGGCAACGGGATTCAATAAACGCATTTTGGCACGTAATACTCTGCTGGCAAGTATAAAGATGCCTGCAGATTTGTTTGTTGGTAAATCCAGCGTGCAGACCTATGTATATGTATTCCGTGTAAATGAAGCACATCAAAAGGACGATGTTGTTAAGTTTATCGACTTCTCGAATGACGGTTATACACGCACCAACCGTAAAAAGGCCAGCTGCAATCTACGCGATACCGATAATGCCAAGGAGCGCTATCAGGAGCTGGTTGATCTTGTGCGTTATGGCAAGAGCAAGCTGCAGTATTTTACGGAGAAGGAATATTACGAGGGACATATTGACCCGCAAAACGGCGCCGATTGGAACCAGAGCGCACCGGTAGATACCAGACCGACGCTGGCGGATTTTAAGAAAACCATTGGCGATTATCTGGCTTGGGAAGTAAGCAATATTTTGAAAAGCGGTACGGAGGACGAAAGCCTGGGAAAATAGATGCCTCACTTGACGCAATGCTGCAAAGCGTGGAGTGGGGCGAATATAAGCTGGGAGATTTGTTTGAAGTTAAATCTAATCCTCAGTTGGATAAGAGCAATTTTACATTTAGTGAATATGGAAAATATCCATATTTTACAAGAACAATTTATAATAATGGTATTTTGGGGAATGTTGATTATTTTGACGAAGAACATAAAATACAAGGTGAATGCATAGCAGTAGGAATGCTTTCAATGCAATTTTTCTATATGCAGAAAGATTTTTATGCAGGGCAATTTACAAAGCGCTTAATTCCTAAAGATTTTGTGCTCAATCCTCGTCGAGCACAATTTATAAATAGCTTACTAAACAAATATAGTGAGTTGTTTAAAAGTGTATTGGTAAGAGATTTTGAAAATAAATTCATTAACAGTAATATTCAGCTCCCTGTCAAAAACGGTTCTATAGATTTTGAATTTATGGAAACCTTTATCGCAGATCTGGAAGCTCAGCGCATCGCAGAGCTGGAAGCGTATTTGACTGCTGCCGGGTTAAAGGATTATGAGCTTACTGCGGAAGAAGAAGAAGCGTTGAGGAAATTTAATGATAAAGAAATTATTTTCAATGGAATTTGTTTTAAAAACGTTTTTAATAAGATAGTACAGGGCAGAAGATTAAAAAAAGAAGATCAACAACCTGGAGAAATTCCTTTTGTTATGTCCGGTGTAACCAATAACGGAGTAGCAAATTACATATCTAATCCTATAGCTTTTTTTTCTAAAAATTCGATAACTGTTGATATCTTTGGCAATACGTTTTATAGGGATTATAATTTCGGTGCTGGAGATGATACTGGTGTATATTGGAATGATGAAACAATTTACGATAAAAGTGCGATGCTTTTCTTTGCCTCAGTAATGAGTAAGGCTATTGCTGGAAAATTTTCATATGGGAAGAAATTAAGAAGTTCGCAGAGTTTAGAGCTAAAAATGATGCTGCCAATTCGAAATGGTGAGATTGATTATGCATTTATGCAAACCTTTATCTCTGCCATTCAAAAGCTGGTAATCAAGGATGTTGTGGCATATAGTGACCGTAAAATGGCTACAACAAAACAGGCTGCGGGAATGTAAAAGGCTTAAAGCTGTTTTGCATAACCATACGCACCCACCCCAAACCACTCAAGGCGTTCTACCTGACTGCGGTAGAACGCCTTATTTTTATCTAAAACAATATAATTTTACGGAAACGAAAAGACCTGAGGTCCGCAAGAACACGGACTTCAGGTCTTTTTTTGTACAAAATTTATTGCTATGTTGGAAAAAATAACAGACTATAAGACCACAAATAGTATTTTTCTAGTCGATATGCAGAATTCTTTTTAAATTTTCTTTATCTTCTGCAGAGATTGTGTCAGATTGATCTATATATTCGCCAGCTTTTTTAATTCTCTTTTTTATCTTTTTGTGTTTTTTTCAAATAGCATAGCTTTATTATATGCATCATCTAATATAGCTTCTTGCTGTGCCAAAAGCATTTGAGAAACACTATCACTAGCTTCATTTACATCCGTAATTGTGTCGAATACGGCGTCCATAATAAAATCACACTCCTAAATACTTTTATATTACAAAACCGCAAGCGGTAATCTGGCTTTCAAGAAGGCAGCCAGCCTCCAAAGATAACTTTACTATAACACACCAACCGGCATTTGACAAGAGTTCTGGCAACTTCGTTCTGTCCCACACCTCTCGCAAGAATTTTAATCAGCGTATTCGCCAATAAAGCAAAATCACGAATATGCCAAGAGGCAAAAGGCAGCATAGCAAAATCTTTCCCCTCTATCTCCCATTTTTCCGCCATTTCCCATATAATAGTTGATAATTGATTTCAATCGTGATATGATTATATTGGTTCCGAAGGAACTAATAATTGATTATTCTTACAAAAGAATGAAAAAGAGAGGTTTTTTAAATGACGACTGTTGCTGAAAAGTATTTACAAATTGCTAAGCTGGCAAAGGATCCTGCTAATGCTGAGGTTGTTATTGATGGTATTCTGACATTTTTCGGATTGGATTATTTTGACTTGGACCTGGGTGTTGAGTACCTGTATACTACCAAGGTGATTGACTATAAATTCAGAAGCGTGCTGCACAAGGCTGAAGACATGGACGCTATCATGGCATGGTTCAAAGAAAAAGCAGGCGTTACCGATGAGGAAATCGCTGCTGCCGAAGCTAAAGAAAAAGAATATGTTGCAGGCTGCCTGATGCTTGCTAAACAATATCTGGGTATGGGCCACTGCATCAGCGGTAAAACCTATCTGGAGCTGGCTGCTGCCAAAGGCTCCGAGGAAGCAATCGCACAGCTGAAGGACATGGAATATGCACAAGATATGTATGACCTGGGCGAGCATTATCTGGCAATGGGCCATTGCATCTGCTCTAAGACCTACTTTGAGCTGGCTGCTGCCAAAGGCTGCCCGAAAGCTGCTGCTAAGCTGAAGGACATGGAATATGCAGAAGATATGTACAAGCTGGGCGAGCATTATCTGGGCATGGGCCACTGCATCTGCGGCAAAACCTACTTCGAACTGGCTGCTGCCAAAGGTTGCCCGAAAGCTGCTGCAAAGCTGAAGTATATCGAATATGCAGAGGACATGTACAAGCTGGGCGAGCAATATTTGGCAATGGGCCACAAAATCTGCTCCAAGACCTACTTCGAACTGGCTGCCGCTAAAGGCTGCCCGAAGGCTGCTGCAAAGTTAGCTGAATACGAAGCATAATATAGTATTTCCCGAGGCTGTCACGTCAAGTGGCAGCCTTTTTCCTTTCCCTAAAAATCCGTTCCTCAAATAGACAATCTTTGGCAGTCGCTTATGGTATAATAAGCATTATAAAGATTTGACCAACATTACGCTGAAGGATAAACAGAAGGAGATTGTTATGGCAAAGTTGATTTATGTACCTCTCGGCTGCAGCCTGCGCTTGCAGCTGGCAGAGAAGCTTTCGCGGCAGCCGTTGGGCGAAGGCGTGCTGGTGCTGCCCAACCGCCTGCTGACGGACGATGTGCACCGCAATTATGCTAATGTGGAAACAATGGGCATGGATACTCTGGCAAGCAAGCTGATGAACCTTAACGGCGGTACCGATTACAGGGAATTGAGCCGCCGCAGTCAGGAGCTGATTGTGCAGGACATCATCGACTATATGATGGAAAACAAGCAGCTTACCGGTATGACTACGCACAAGCAGCTGGAATATTTCGGTTCGCTGGCGCATAAAACAGGCTTTGTGAAGGCCATGACCTCGCTCGTAAGCCAGCTTTCGCGCTGCGGTGCTACCAAGGACGATATTTACGGCCAAATCCAAAAATCCTTTGAGGAGGATGAGCTGAAGGGCAAGGATTTGGGTGTCTGCAATTTTTATCTGCTTTATCGTCAATATCTGGAAAACAATAAATGGTATGACCTTGAGGGCAAGTATCGTCTGGCAGAGAAGATGCTGGAGAAGCAGGATTGCAAAATCCCCTGGAAGCATATCTATATCTGCGATTTCTTCAGCCTTGATCAGGTGCAGATAAACTTTCTGCAGGCTTTGGCGAAGCATGTGGATGATCTGGTAATCAGCATGAGCTACGAAGGACGCAGGGTAAGCTCCGACGAAAAGGCGAAGTATGAATCAATTACCAAGTTTATGCGCGCGAGCACGAACACCGTCAATGCGCTCAAAATTCTTGGCGCGACTGTTGCAAGCCTTGCGGCAGAGGAATTGGGACAAGCTCCGGCAGGCGTTGCTATGCGGCAGCTGCGTCACTTGGGGCATGCGCCTGCGCCTGTGCCTGCGGAGGGTGTGGAAAGCTACTGCTTTGCCTCCGATGAGCAGGAGATGCGCTGGGTGCTGAAGCGAATCAAGCAGCAGCTGGCACATGAAAAGTGCGCTGCCAATCGCATTGTTGTTGCCGTGCGCGACTTTTCCTTATACAGCGGCTTACGCCAGCTGGCGGATGAATACGGTGTGCCGGTGAGCCTGCCGCAGACAACTGCGCTGGTGTCGCAGCCGTTGGCTGTTATGCTGCGCCTGCTGCTTACTGCCGCAGGCAGAGGACGTGAGGCGGCAGCGGCCTATCTGGAGCTGCTGAGCTGCGAGCTTTTGCGTCTGTTCTTTGATGTGGATGTGGAAACGGCAAGCAGCCTGCGCACGCAAACGTATTTCAAAACACGTCAGGAGGCTATGCAGAAGGCACACGAGCTGCTGGGCGATGCAACGGAGCTGTGGCAGCAGCTGGATGCTTTTATAGAAAGCACTAAGGCGGAGGCAACAATCAGCGAATATGCCGAGCAGCTGACGCAGCTTGTGCAATCGCTGCCATTGGAGGAGCGTCTGGGCAGCCTGCATAAGCAGGGCGTGCCGCTTGACTTTATGCTGGCCTGCCTGCGCAGCAAGGATGCTGTGCTGAAGGCTGTGCAGCAGCTTGTGCGTGATTACGAGGTGGCGAAAAACAGTGATTACAAGCTGACGCTGAGCCAATGGAACAGCCTGCTGCAGGAGGCCTTGGGGCAGGTGCAGCTTACTCTGTGCTTCGGCCGCAGGGACGGCGTACTCTTTACGGAGGTTGGCAACGTACAGGGCCTGAGCTTCGACAGCGTGTATATTATGGGCCTGCGCGAGGGCGAATTCCCGCAGGCTAAAAACGAAAACTGGATTTATAACGATACGGAGCGCAAGCAGATGGCGGATGCAGGCTACGATTTGCCCACGGTTGGCTCCTCCTTTGATGAGGATGCCTATTTCTTTGCTCAGGCTGTGTGTGCGGCGCAAAAGGAGCTCATCCTTACCTGGCATGAGGATGTGGGCGAAAGCCTGGCCAGCAGCTATCTGGAGGAAATCTGGAAGCTGTTTTTGCAGCCGGGAAGTGAGGAAAAGCGTCTGGACAAGGACTATGTGAAGGCGCAGACGCTGCCTGATTTCGGCGTTGCTTCGGCGGAGGAGGCGTACAGCGACAAGCGCTTTGCTGCTGCGGATTTGCCGAAAATAGCAGAGCTCAGCGGGCAAAATGCTCCCGCTGCGGAGCTGCAGCTGGCAGCCAAGGCGGATATTCTGCGTAAGGCACAGCAGCCGGAATATAACGGCGATTTACAAAATTCCCTGCCGACGAAGCTGCTGCGTAAGCAAATCGGCAGCCGCTTCAGTGCGAGCAGGCTGGAGGCTTACGCTGCCTGCCCCTTCCGCTTTTTGGCGGAGAAGGTGTGGCTGGCGCAGGCGGCGGAGGAAGCGGATGATTTGCTGCAGCCGCGGGATGCCGGTGATATTCTGCACCAGACGCTGAAGAATTTTGTTGAGCCTTATCTTGGCAGCAAAATTATCAGTGAAACTATGGAAGACCTGACGGAGGAGCTGGAGGCAGTCTTTGAGGATGTCTGCACCGCTGCGCGTAATGACGGCAGCAGCACCGTTGCTTCCGTAAACGAGGATATCTGGCAGGTAGAAAAGCAGCGCCTCTGGCGTATGCTGGTGCGCTGGCTGCGCTTTGAATATGCCGACCAGCAGCGTTGGGGAGGCTTTACGCCGCAGGCCGTGGAATGGGATTTCAGCTCTAAAAACGGCAAGCCCTTGTACCTGACGCTCAGTGACGGCAGTGATGTATCGCTCATCGGCAGAGTTGACAGAATCGACAGCGACGGCGAGCATGCCTTTATTACGGACTATAAAAGCGGCACTCCTCCCACAGGCAGTGCTATGGAGCAAGGACTCGACCTGCAGCTGCCGGTGTATCTGCTGGCGGTGGCGGCGCTTTCCAAGGAGCAGCTTGCAGTCAGCGGTGGCTGCTATTATTCGCTGAAGGAGGGCAAGCGCAAAAGTACCTTTTTGCTGGAAAGCGTGGGCAACAGCGACTTGCCGTACAAAAAGCCGAAGAACGCCGCAGAGCTGACCTGGGATAGCTTTAAGCAGGAAAAGGAACAGCTGCTGAAGGATTATGTAGAAAGAATTTATGCAGGCGATTTTGCATTGGCAGGCTGCAGGCGCTGCGATGTATATTGCCCGTTACACGATATTTGCCGTGTGCAGCTGGTGAGCGGCGACGGCGGACAGGGAGGCGAGAGCGATGAGTAAGAATCCTACACCTGAGCAGGCTTTGGCGATAAATACGATTAAAAGCAATGTTTCGCTGCTCGCCGGTGCCGGCAGCGGCAAAACCTATGTGCTGATGAAGCGCTTTGTGCAAATTCTGCGCTCAGATTTGAGCGTTAATCCCACGAATATTGTGGCGATAACCTTTACGCGCAAGGCTGCCGACGAAATCAAGGGGCGTGTACGCCAGGCTGTCAGCGAATGTGTGGAGAAGGCGCAGACGGACTTGGAAAGACTGCGCTGGCAGGAGCATCTGCAGAAGGTGGAGAGTGCGCCGATAAGCACGATTCACAGCCTGTGCAGCCGTATTTTGAGAGATAACCCGGTAGAAACGCAGCTTGATCCGGAATTTACCGTGCTGGAGGATTTTGAGGAAAAGGACTTTTTCAAGGAAACTCTGCAGCAATATTTACGCAAGAATATCAAGGATAATGAGGCCTTACGCAGGCTGGTGCAGACCTACGGCGTCAACAGCTTTGTTAATCAGGTTGATGCGTTGTCCGGCAGGCTTTCGGAGCTGGTGATGGAAAAGGATCTGGCAGAGCCTTATCTTAAGGCGAAGGAAGAGCTGCCGGCCCTGCAGCAGAAGCTGTTCGCCGCTGTGCGCGAGGTAATCGAAGCGCGTGAGGCTTTGGGGGCAAAGACCAAGGGACGCCAGACCTTGACGGAGGCGGCAGGACTATTGGACGAAATGCAAAAACAGCTGCTGGCACCGGAGCCGGACTGCTCCCTGCTGGATGCGTCGGGCGTTGTTAAGGTTAGCGGCAAGGCGTTGGCAGCGGAGCTGACTAATTTAAAAAAACTGCGTCAGGAGCTGAACAATGTACTTTTGAACGCCAAGGGCTGCGATTTGGTGCAGGATTGGCTTGCCGTGCTGCAGGAGTTTTATGCCTGCCTGAGCGCACGCAAGCAGGAAAATAATGTCCTGTTTAACGATGACCTTGATTTATTGGCCATTGAGTATCTGCAGAAGAATGAGGCGCTGCGGCAAAAGTATCAGGAGCGCTATAAATATATTATGGTGGACGAGTTTCAGGACACCAACGAACGCCAGCGTCAGCTGATTTATCTGCTCTGCGGTAACAAGCTGGATAATACGAATAATCTTTTTATCGTCGGTGATGTGAAGCAGTCTATTTATCGCTTCCGTCATGCGGATGTCAGCGTTTTTAATAAGGTAAAAGAGGATATTGCGCAAAATGCGGGGCAGAACCTGGGCATGAAAACTAACTTCCGCAGCACGCAGAGCATTGTCGAAAGCTGCAACACCGCCTTTTGTCAGCTGATGGATTTGCCGAAGGAGGAAATCTGTCTGGAGCATCACGAGGGTGACAACACCGGTGGCGCTAAGGTTTGCCTGCTGCAGGTGTCGTATAAATCCAAGGATGATGAGCTGGGTGCTAAAGAGGATAAATGGCAGAAGGAGGCTGAGGCAATCGCCGCCTATCTGCAGCAGGAGCTGCCCAAGGTAGAGCCGCAGCTCAGGCCGGGGGCAAGCAAGGCTATTTTGCTGCGAGCAATGACGCATTGCGAAATTTTGCGGCAGACGTTGCAGGGCTACGGCATAAATTGCGTAGTAGTCAAGGGCAAGGGCTTTTATGAGCAGCAGGAGGTTCTGGATATTCTGAATCTGCTGGCTGCACTGCACAACCGTTACGCAAGCCTGGAGCTGGCAGGTGCTTTGCGCTCCAACTATTTCGGCTTGGATGATGCAACGCTGACGCAGCTTTTCTGGCAGACAGAAAATGACAAACCGCTGTGGGATGTACTGCAGGCTGTCGGCAGCGGTGAGCTGCAGCTGAACCTGCAGCCGGAGCAGCAGGCGTTGGCTATGCATGCTGCCGAACGCTTACGCAGCCTGCGTCAGGCAGCAGCGCTGATGGCGCTGCCGGAGCTGTTCGCACAGCTTTGGGACGAGCTGAAGCCGGAATTCGTTCTGTCGCAGCAGGAAAACGGCCCGAGCAAGCTGGCCAACGTCAAAAAGCTGCGCCGACTGGCACAGCAGTATTGCCAAACGAAGCAGGCTTCGCTGGCGGAGTGGCTGCAAAATGTTAAGGACCTGCGTGCAAGCAGCAGCAAGGAGCCTGCCGCTACCGTACAATCAGATGATGCACTGCAGATTATGACGATACATAATTCCAAGGGATTGGAATTCGATCTGGTTATTTTACCGCAGCTTGATAAATCAGTGAAGGGCGATACCGCTTCTATCAAGTATTTGCCCGGCAAGGAAGGCGAACAGGGACTTTTGGGCATCAAGGTGCCCGATAAGGAAATGCAGCTGCAAAACAGCGGCGTGTACGAGCAGGCGAAGGTGCGCGACAGTGAACTGGAGGAAGAAGAAAGCAGACGTCTGCTTTATGTTGCTATGACGCGTGCTCAAAAGCAGCTTTTAATGGTCGGTACGGTGGCGGAAGAAAAGCTGCCGGAGGCTGTTATCGGTCTGCCTGCCGCCAAGGGCTGGTGGCAGCAGCTACAGGCAGTATACGAGGTGGATTGGGACAAGCAGGAAAGCAGCTGTCCTTGGGTACGCCTTTTGTGTGCCGATGCTTTAAGCCCGGCTGTTGTGCAGCAGGGCGAGCAGCAGAAACTGGCGTTGGAGCCGTTGGCCTTGGCACCGCTGCCTGCTTATGCAGCCTGCGGCCGTACCTGCTTTACCGCAAGTGCGCTGCAGACGTATCTGCATTGCCAGCGCCAATATTACTACCAGCAGGTTTTGGCAGTGCCTGAGCTGGAGCAGACAGTTGCCGGCGAGCAGGCGCACGAGCTGCCTGCTAGTGTAACCGGCAGTATTGTGCACAAAGCGCTGGAGCTGTATAATGGCTATAATGCGGAGGCTGTTTTTGCCATTGCGTTGGATGAATTTGCTCCCGGCGCTGCGGCAACACAGGCCAAGAGTATGTTTGATGCTTATATTGTCAGCGATTTGTATAAAGCATTGCCCAAAAAGCAGAAGCGTGAATTAGAATTTGTACAGCCTCTGCAGCAGGAGCTGGCGGCTGAGGGCGTAATCGATTTGCTGGCCTTTGACGAAGATGATAAGATGATTATAGTGGACTATAAAACAGGTACGCCGCCGGAGCCTGACGAGGTGAAGCTGGGCTATGCTTATCAGTTGGCGCTGTATAAGGATGCTGCGGAAAAGCTGTACCCCGGCAAAAGAGTTGTGCGCGCCGAGCTGCACTTTTTGCAGAACATGAGCGTCTGGCAGCTGCCGTTGGATAAATCATATCTGCAGGAGGCAGTAGAGCTGTGCGAGGAAATCAGCGGTAAGGGCGAGGAGGACGATTTCGCCTGCAGCTGTAACGAAAGCTGTGCTTACTGTCACTATGCATATCTGTGTCCGCAAAAAAATAAAGAATAGGTGATGTAATGGAGATTTTTGCTAAATTGGAAAGCTGGGATTATCTGGCGGCGGCCATGCTGCTGTTTTCCGCATGGCTGCTGTTAGGCGGTATCGGTCGTCTGCAGAAGAATGACCCGGAGCGTGTGGATGCGAAAAAGCTGCGCATCCGTGCTTGCGGTGGTTTGGTTGCGGGCGCTTTGTATCTGGCCTGTCGCTATCTGCAGCTGTAATATTGCCGGCAGTTAAACTTGCGTGCGGCTTTCATTAAGGTATATAATATGCTTATATCTTAAACTACTACGAGGTGACCATGATGATAAACAAAACAAGATTGATTGATGAATTTATAGAGCTGGTAAGCGTTCCCTGCCCCAGCAAGGACGAAAAGCAGGAAGCGGAGCTGATTATGGCGAAGCTGCGCGAGCTTGGTCTGGAGCCGGAGATGGATAAGGCGCACGAAAAAACCGGCGGTACCTGCGGCAATGTGTGGGCCTATGTAAAGGGCACTGTGCCGAATGCTCCGAAGCTGCTGTTCGAAGCGCACATGGATTCCGTAGCACCGACAACAGGCACCAAGGTTGTCCGCAAGGACGGCGTTCTGTACAGCGACGGTACCACAACTCTGGGCGGTGACGACAAGGTTGGCGTTGCTGCCATGCTGGAGGCGGTGCGCGCACTGAAGGAGGATGGCGTAGCTCACGGCGATGTGCAGCTGTGCTTTACCGTCAGCGAGGAAATCGGCTGTTTGGGCGTAGTAAACATGGACCAAAGCTGGATTAAGGCCGATTACGGCTATTGCATGGATATCGGCGGTGCACCGGGCGAAATTACCTACGCTGCACCGAAGCTGTACGATATTTATGTAACCGTCAAGGGCAAGGCTGCCCATGCAGGCATTGCTCCGGAAGAAGGCGTCAATGCGATTATGCTGGCGGCGGACGCTCTGTCTAAGCTGCCTGCTTACGGTCGTCTGGACAGCGAAACTACCTTTAACATCGGCATGTTCAACGCAGGCGTCGGCACCAACATCGTTTGCCCAGAGGCTAAATTTGTCATTGATATGCGCTCTCTGAACGTACCGCGTCTGGAAGCGCTGAAGGATTCCACCATCGCTCTGATTAAAGAGGCTGTTGAGGCCGGTGGCGGTCAGGTTGAATTTGATGTAGTGGAAGGCTGCCCGGCTGTGGAGCTGAACAAGGACCACGAATGCATTAAGCTGGCAGCACGCGCTGCGGAAACATTGGGCTTTCCGGTAGAGCTGAAAACAACCGGCGGCTGCAGTGACGGCAACTATCTTTGCGGCTAC
>OIYP01000440.1_pt1 | contig 27082 bp, 31 predicted proteins | sample 1588261 | NCBI WGS metagenome assembly OIYP01 (sample SAMN03283293) | human gut metagenome | biome: human-associated habitat; material: feces | host: Homo sapiens | place: Peru | collected 2012
TTAGGTTTCGTGATTGTTTTATTCATAGTTGTCCTCCTTGATAAGTTATCCTAAAACAAGTTTGTAGTTTAGACAAGGGGGATATTTTAGGAAATTTTGTCTATTTAAATCACATACTGTAGAATATTGTCGAATACTCTTAAATACTTGATATTTTTACTTTTAGCTGACCCTAAAAAAGAACAGATTTATTATATCTATTCTTTGTTTTTCCCTTCTCTACGTGCTTTTAAATAATCACTTAAATTTTTAGCAATATCTTCTGGTACTACTCTTGCTAACTCTTCTATACTTGCTTCTTCCATTTTAGTAACACTACCAAAAGCCTTTATTAAATCTTTTCTTCTTTTTTCCCCAATACCAGCAATATTTTCTAAGACACTGGCAATAGAACCTTTATCTCTTATTTGTCTATGATAACTAATTGTAAACCTATGTACTTCATCTTGCATACGGGTTAAATAATGAAATAACTTACTATCTTTTTTAATATCTACTAATTCTAGTGTATCACCATCTACTAAATCATTAGTTCTATGTTTATCATTTTTCTTTAAGCCACATACCTTAATATTTAAATTTAAACTATCAAGTATTTCTTTACAAGCATGAATTTGTCCTACTCCTCCATCAACAATAATTAAATCCGGTAATTCTGTTTTTTCTACTAAAGCCCTTTGGTAACGGCGATAAATAACTTCTCTCATCATACCATAATCATCATTTTTATCAAAACTTATCTTATATTTACGATATTCATTTTTAGCAGGTTCCCCATCTTTAAATACAACCATACAAGAAACACTATAATCACCAAATAAATTAGAATTATCAAATAAATCTATTCTTTCTAAACTATCTAAATTTAAAAGACTCTTTAATTCTTCTAAAGCTTCCCTTTTACTATTTTCTTTCTTTAAAATCAAATCAAGTTCATTTTCTAAATTAATACAAGCATTTTTAATAGCCATATCAAGTAAACTTTTCTTTTGTCCTTTTTGAGGACTAAATAAAACATTACCCAAATAAGTATTTAAAGGTTCACTATAAATATCACTTGCTAAAATAATTTCTTTTGGTATTTCATGTCTTGTATAAAAGTTAGCTAAATAACTTTCCATATCTTCTTCTAAACTACTAACAACTGAAAATATATCCGTATGTCCTCCTACTATCTTCCCATTTCTTAAAAAAAGTATTTGTACTGATATAAACCCATTATTAAAACAATATCCTACTACATCCCGATTAGTTAAATCTTGAATAGTTATTTTTTGTTTATCTAATACTATATTAATATAATCTAACTCTTTTTTAAGTTCTAATGCCAGTTCATAGTTTAATGAATCACTATAAGCCTTTATTTTACTCATAATCTTATCTTTTAAAATTTTATCATTACCACTTAAAAAAGATAAAATATCCCTTTCCATAATCTCAAGTTCTTGTTCATCATAGTTTTTTTCACAATACCCAAGACACTCTCCTATATGATAATATAAACATACTTTCCGAGGATTACCATCACATTTTTTTAAAGGATATAATCTATTTAATAAGTCTACAATTTTTCTTGCTGCATATGCATTAGGATAAGGCCCAAATAACTTTTTATGATCTTTCTTTTTAATATTTAAATAACGTGATACCTTAAGTTTAGGATATGGTTTCCTAATATATTCAATATAAGGATAACTTTTATCATCTTTAAGTAAAATATTATATTTAGGATCATATTGTTTTATTAAGTTTATTTCAAGTAAGAAAGCCTCTAGTTCACTGGAAGTAACAATATAAGAAAAGTCTTTTATTTCACTTACTAATTTTGCTGTTTTCCCTGTTTGAGTACGATTAAAATAAGAATTTACTCTTTTATGTAAGTTCTTAGCTTTTCCAACATAAATAATTACCCCATCTTTATTTTTCATCTGATAACTTCCTGGTAAATTAGGAATATTCTTTAATTTATCTTTCATCTTTCATTTCCTTTATTCTTTTTAACCACATTAATATATCTTCATAGATTTTTCATAATCCCATTCTCATATGAAAAAAACTTATTTCCTGTTTTCATCATCATGACTAACGACAGTAATAAGTCCTTTTTCTAATTCTTCTAAGGCTCTTCCTATAGTTCTTTTATTATGATATTCACTCTCGTCCATTTGATAATGATTATTAAGAAGCATCTGTTTACTTCTTATTGAAGCAACATGAACAAGTTTATACTTTGAATCAACTATAGTAAGTAGCTTATCAATAGAAGGATACAACATGTAACCACATCCCCTTACACATATATAATACTAAATTATTTAAAATTCATACAACTATAAGTACCTTTTTTGACAAACTATTGACAACTATTTTCTTAAAATACGCTTAGTAGTAACATCATTATTAAAAATATCAGCATTTAATAACTCAAAAAAGGTTTGTTTTCTATCTAATACAACCTTACTAACATTCTTATCAGTTAATAAAGTTTTAAATATAACAGGCTTATAATATATATTTACCAAATAATTATTTAAACTTTCTTTCTCTGTCTTCGTTAAACCATAAGTAATATTTTCATAATTTTTATCATAGTCTTCATCTTCATCAGTACTAAAAAAATCTTCTTGAAAAACTAATTCTTCTCCAGTTTTATCAACATTATCTGTCCCTAGTAAAATTGAATTTTCACTATCTAAATCCATAAATAATGACATATAATAATTATCATCTAAAACATCAACTTCAAAACTAATATATTTATCATCATCCATTTTTTCAGCTAAAAGCCAATTTTCTCTAAAATTATAGTTTTCTGTCCCTAAAGACAAAGTAATATAATCATTACCATTAAAAGCCTCATAACCATTATCTATTAAATACGCTATTGCAACAACACTATCAATTAAAAATTTATTACTTAAATTATGCTTATTAATAATTGAAGTTGTAAGTTGATAGGCCTTTAATAAAGTCTCATTATTAATATGGGTATTATCACTAATAGATACAAAACTACTACTATAACCATTTATTAAAACAAAGTTACGTACTTCATCATAAGTTAAAATATTATTTTTAGTATTATCTATATCTTCATCACAATCACTAACATCTATAACTTTTGGTTCTTCTACATCCAAAGTATCAAGACCACATCCCATTACCAAGCTCATTGTCATTGCCACTTCTAAACATTTTAACTTTTTCTTTAAATAAACAATTTTTTCTTGCATATAACTTGCCCCCTAAAGTATTTCATATATTATCATTTTCAAATTTATTAGTCAACTAACTTTCTAATTTTATTTAATATTTCCACCATAGCCCATGTATCTTGTCTACAATATACTTTTAAGTATCCTAAAGTTTCTTCTAATTCTTCTTTACTCATATTTTTATAATTAGCATATGAAATAATAGCCTCTGTACCATTTTTAACTTCTAAATTATCATAACTTAAATTACTAAATAAAGGTAATGTCTTTTTTATAGAATAAGACCCACTTAACCTATAATCATAAAAGTTAACTGTATTAACATCTTCTTTTGTAAACCCATGCGTTCGATAAAATTCTTTATTATTATTCAAAATATAAAGTAAATCAAAAGTCCTTTTACTAAGCATAATTAACTTTTCCTTATACTTTGGAAACATATTAGCAAGTTCTAGTATTCTTCCTTTTTCAAAAGTAACATTTTGAGCAAGAAGTGTCCCCTTTCTAACATCTATATTACTTAGTAAGTATTTTATTAACTCTTCTCTTTCATCATCTATTGTTGTAGCAAGAAAAATATAATTATCTTTTATTTTATCACATACCCCTGGACTTCTTTCAATATGCAAACTAAATTCAAAAGGACTTTGCGTATAAGGACTTTCCCCCCTAAATCTAGGTATAGGACAAGGAAATGTCTCAAAATCCAAATGATATATTGGATACTCTAAAGAATTCATAATACATCGTATCTTTTCTTTATTAATATAAGGCTCTTTATTAATATAAGACTCTCTTTGTATAATATGGTTTTGATTAGTAATAACGTCTATTGGTATATCTAACATATCTATAAAACCCGCATTAATTAAATCAAGTCCTTTTAATCGCTTACCATCACTTATTTTAAAACCTTGAGCATTATTCATATAACTTAACACACTATTAGATTTTGGTAATAATGATGCACATACACTTTTAAAATAAGGACAAACAGTTGCTTTATTATAATTACACCAAGGCCCTAATAAACTATCATTTACATCTTTATTTTTAATTCTACTAATTAATTCTTTAGCGTCTTTTTCAATACTACTTTGTAAACTAAAACTAATATCATCCATTAAAAATAAAGATATCAAGTCTTCTCCATTCATATCTGTACGATAAACATTTTTTCCATTTTCTTTATACCCATCATAAACATACTTATGATTTAAAACGGCTAAATAATAATGTATCTTTTTATTACTAACCCCACTATGTTCCACAATATATCTTTGAACTGCTAAATCATATATATAAGATCCAACCAAGTACCTATCAAACAATTTATTTTTTTGCCTTTCATAATCCTCTATAGGCATCTCTTTTTCTATATCATAACCAGCTACTTCATCTTTAAGCTTATAAACACCATCAACATTACTAAAAATAGTATACTTATCTTTCCCTCTATAACCACCAGTTAAATCCAAATACTTTTTAGAAGTAGTAGCCTTAACTTCTATTATATTAATTTCCTCCTTGGACTCATTATATATGTCAACGTAACATAAAAACATGGTGCCATCTATATTAGCAGAGTAAGAAACCTGTTTACTCGTATCTAACGCATATATAGTATTACCACCAAACTTTTTATGTACTAATCGTCCTGCTTCTAATTCAACTTGCTTGTAATAGGGATTCATTGCTTCTAAATGTTTATTTACAGTAACGTCACTTTGCACCATATTATCTAAAAGTTCTTTAGTTTGTTCACTCATTTCTTCTTTTTTATAATCTTCATAAGTAATAGAATCAACAAACTTATTATCTAAACTAACAAATCTAGGACACCTTGTTAAATTTAAAAACCTTGTTTTTGTAATAACCATTATGACACTACTTCCACATCATAAGTTTCATCAATATTTTTAGTAACTTTTATCTTAGTCTTACTATAGTTAGTATTATCAGCTTCAAATAAAAAATTATTTTCAATTAATTCACTACCATAAATAAAAGTCTCTTTTTCCATAAACTTATCTTTATTATTATTAACATAAGCTAATGCTGCATTATACAAATTTTTATTTATTAAAGCCTCAGTTTCACTTGCATTTAAAGACACTTGATAAGCATAACTAACTTTACTAATACCTATTGCAAAAGCTATTGCTAAAACTGCACATAAAATAATCATTTCTTTAACAGTATAACCTTTATTATTTTGCATATCATCCACCATCCTTAAATAAAGTATAACAAAATTAAAGTTAAAAAAAAAGGACCTAAGTCCAATTATTTATTTTAAATCTTTAATTACAACATTATAGTTACCATTTGGACTAGTAACTTCAACTGTTTCCCCTTTTTTATGACCTATAACAGCACACCCAATAGGGCTTTCATTAGATATTTTGTTCTCAAAAGGATCTGCTTCTATTGAACCAACAATTTGGTATTCATCCTCTTCGCCATCATCATAAGCAATAACAACGGTAGACCCAACAGAAACACAGTCTTTATCATTTGCTTCAGCAATCATACTATGCTCTAATTTGAATTCTAATTCTTTAATTCTTGCTTCTACTTGAGCTTGTTCATCACGAGCAGCATCATAATCAGCATTTTCTGATAAATCCCCTTGCGCACGAGCATCTTTTAAATCTTTAATAACACGAGGTCTTACAACATTTTTAAGTTCATTTAATTCTGTTTCTAACTCTAAATATCCTTGTGGAGTTAAAATAATTTCTTGTTCATTATTCATTATTATCATTCACTTTCTTTTTCAAAACTTGCAACATTGTACTATAAATATCTTTATTTGTCAAACACTTTCAAACGCATCATATCATATTTATAAACTCTATTATTACATGGTATTTTTAACATATTATTAGGATGATTAGATACCTCTAAAGATTCACCATCAAGTGTTTTAATATCACTAATAACTAAAGAAAATGTATTCGTTTTAGGGCCAAAAAATTCCACTTTATCACCAACTTTAAAATAGTTTTTAGTTTCAATTGTAGCATAACCATCACTATAGTCTATTACAAGCCCTAAAAAATCTTGATTGCTTACTTCTTCCCTGCCTAAAAAATATTGTTCCGTCTCATGTGGTAAGCCATGAAAAAATTGTGGTGCACTTTCTCTATTGGCCACGCGATTTAAAACCCGTAAGTAGTAAGTAGCCTCTTCTTTAGTAAGACTATTATTTTTTACCTTATCTAGCATATTTCGATAAGCATGAATAACTGTTGCAATATAATAAATTCCTCTCATCCGTCCTTCTACTTTAAAAGAATTAACACCACTTAACATCATCTCTTTTAAAACACTTACCATATTTAAATCTTTACTTGTCATACTAAAGCTTTTTCCTTCACAGTCAAAAGTCCAACGGCATATCTGAGCACAGCCCCCCCTATTAGCGTCTCTTAAAGTAAGTAAATTACTAATTACACATCTCCCAGATATACTAGTACACATAGCTCCATGAACAAAACATTCAATTTCTAAACCAGTTTCTTCTTTTATACTTTTAATATCTTCCATACTTGCTTCTCTACCTAATACTAATCTAGTAGCCCCAAGACTTTTATAAAACAAAGCCGCCCCACTATTAATAATACTAGCTTGTGTTGAAACATGTAATTCAATCGGAATATTTTTTCTTTTAATAAGCATCATCACCGCGACGTCACTAACTATAACAGCATCTACTTTTAAGTCTGACAACTTCCATAAATAATCTTCTAACCCCTCAAAATCTTCATCATGAAATACGATATTCACAGTAACATAAAGCTTTTTCTTTAAACTATGAGCAAAACAAGTAGCTTCTTTTATATCACTCAAAGAAAAATTCTTAGCATTAGCTCTCAAACTATAATTTTGCCCACCTATATAAACAGCATCAGCTCCGTATATATAAGCAAACTTTAATTTTTCTAAATCTCCTGCTGGGGCAAGTAACTCAATCATACGTCCTCCCTTGGTGGTAATTTATAAATAGTTTTTTCATGCAAGAAACCAGTGTATGTTGGTGGCTCTTCTTCTAAACTCTTTAAAAAATCACCTAAACTTGGTATCTTAATCCATTCTAAATTTATTAAATAAAATGGTGCATCCCCTAAAAGTTCATTACCATTATAAATACCATTATCATAAACTACAGTTCCATATTCATTTTCTACTAAGAAGAAATCTTTTTTCTTAATAGGCTCATGAATAGTCAAAGTATCAGTAATTTCTAAATTATTTACTTTTTCATAATTACTAACTAAAAATCTTCTTGAATACATAACTGGTAAATGTCCATATAAATAAACACCTGTCTCATCATTTATTATATTTTTAGTTTCTTCTATTGTTAAATCAGGTGATATTATAGCCTTATCCATATAATCTAAATACACATCACGTGCTAACTCACTACATAAAGCATGACTTGGTGCAAATATACATTTTATATGGCTATTACTTTCTTTTAAAGCCCAATATAAACCTAGATCTTCAAAGATAATAGAGTCAACCCGTTCTTCTAACTCCCCTCTAATACTCTTAAAATAATCTAGGGCTTCACTATCTAATATTCTATTTACATAAACACAACTATTACTAGGTATTTCCTGAATACTATATTCCTTTTCCATACCAACTACTAGTCCCTTTAAAGGAAAAACGAAGACTACATTATCTATAGACTCCATCTTGTTATTTCCCATTAATATAAAATATTTATTTTTCATCTTTATGTCTCACACTCACAGACACACCATCACCAACATCATAAAAAGTTGTATCAAACTCTTCATTAGTCTTTAAAAAGTCAATATATCCTTCAATCTTACTAACTAACTGTCTTAGATTCTTACTTTCAATTTTAGCACTTTTACCAACATATCCATGAAACTTCAAATTATCAGTTACAATAGCCCCATTAGGTGCCAAAAAATATTGATATTTCTCAAAAAATTTCTTATATTGTCCCTTAGCAGCATCAATAAATATTAAATCATACTTAGTTCCTTCAGCTAAATTAACTTCTAAAGCATCTTGAAATACAACATTTATTTTACCTTCAAAACCACATTTCTTAACATTTTTAAGGCATTCCATATAATTTGTTTCATCTCTTTCAATCGTTGTAATTTTAACCTCACTACTACTTGAAGCCATTAAAATTGCTGAATACCCAATTGCGCTTCCAATTTCTAAAACATTTTTAATATCATTCTGTTTAATATACTTCATTAGAAAAGCTATACCTTCTTTTTCCATAATTGGTACATTATGCTCCCTTGCATATTCTTCCATTTCTAATATTAAATTTTTCATTTTTCTAAAACTCCTTTAATTTGTAGCACAAAGACTCTGTAACTCTGTTACTTTACTTAAAAACTCTTGATAATCTTCTTGAAAGAAAACCTCCCCAGTACAAGTATTAGCCACAAAGTAAGTATAATTTGTATTACTTTTATTTAATACAGCTTTAATACTACTAATAGACACATTACAAATCGGTCCAATAGGTAGTTTACCATTCATCGTGCCATCTGTCAAACGGGTATTATAAGGATTTCTATCATTAAGGTCATTAATTGTTAAAACATCACCCATTTCTTTACCAACTCCATAATATGTTGTAACATCACTACCAAGCGGCATATTATCACTTATTCTTTTAAAGAATACTTGAGCCACTTTCTCTCTATCAGTATCACTATTAGCTTCTTTTTCTACTAATGATGCCATTGTAAGTATTTGGTGGATAGAAAGACCACTACTAGAAATAAGTTCCGTTACCTCATCAAGTTTTAATTTAGTATGGTTTAGCATAGTTTTAATAACACTTTCAGGTGTTGCATTATCTAAAAATTCATAAGTATCAGGATACAAATAACCTTCAAGTGGATAATAAATATCTGTATTTAATAATTCACTAGTTAAAAAAGAATATTCACCAGAATTAATTAAAGAATTTAAAAATTCTTCATCATTAACTTTATTTAAAAACTCTTCTTTCGTAAAATCTAACTTCTCACTTAAAGCACTAGCATAATCAGTAATTCTTTTACCCTCTATAAGAGTTATTGTTTCACTATGAATTGTAATATCACCAGTACTAAACTTATTAATCATTTCTTTAGGTGTCATACTAGCACTTAAAGTATATTCCCCTGCCTGTATATTAGATTTAGCAAAATATAAATACACATCTAGTGCTATCTCACTTCGAATAAGACCCGCATTAGCTAAATTCTTAGCAATCGTTTTCTTACTAGTACCAGCACTAATAATAAATGTAACATCATTACCATTCTTACTCTTACTACCAAGTCCCCACACATAATAGCCTGCACTTAAAAACAAAATAAGTATTATAATACCACAACTAATTATTACCCCTTTTTTCATTATTTACCAGCCTCTTTTTCATTTAACTTAGCCATAATAGACTCAATTGTATTCCATTCTTCTTCTGTTTCAATAGGCATTAATTCCTTACTTACGCCACTTGGATTAAATACATTTGCATATACTTTTATAGCTCCTGTTTCATCTTTAGTGTGATCAGTATAAATTATATAATTTTTCTTTGTTTCTGGTGAATCAAATGTAAACAATATTTCACACTCTACACTTTTTCCATTTTCATCTTTAATATTAAATATATTATTAATTATTGGTTTTTCTTCTTTCATTTTATTTAATTCCTTTCAAATAGGTATCTAATATAAGAGACGACGCAACATTATCTATTACTTTTTTTCTCTTTTTTCTAGAAGTATCATTCATAAGTAATATATGTTCTGCTTCAACAGTCGTAAGCCTTTCATCTACTAAATGAACAGGCAAAAAGAAGTTATCTTCTAGTAACTTTTTAAAAGTCATACTTCTTTCTGATGCAAATCCCAAAGAGTTATTCATATTCTTTGGAAGCCCCAGTACAAAATCAGTAATACCCTTTTCTAAAACAATACTCTTTAGTTCTGGTATAACACTTTCATAATCATTTTCTTTGAATCTTATTGTTTTTAAAGGACTAGCAATAGTATTTGTTTTATCACTAACAGATATCCCCAGTGTTCTTGTTCCAAGATCAAGCCCTAAATATCTCACTTTAAATACTCCTCTAAAACAAGGGCTAATAATTCAGTTCGCTCAATACTAGTAATCTTTTCACGAGCATTTTTATAACTAGTAATATAGCCAGGATCCCCACTCATAAGGTAACCTGCAATTTGATTAATAGGATTATACCCTCTTTCTAATAAAATATCTCTAACTTCTTTAAGTATTAATTTAGCATTAGCTTGTCTTAAAACACCAACGTTAAATAATGTTGTTTCTTCCATATTTCCACCTCTATTAACAACATTATTTTATCAAAAAGTTTTCTAAATTACAACCAAGCATAATTATTTAATTATCCCATTATATACTTTCTTAGTATCACTAATAACTATAAAAGCCTTATTATCATACTTATTAATAAGTTTTTCTATTTTTTTATAACTCTTATTATTAATCTCTAAAAATATAAGAATTTTAGGTTCTTCATTATTACCACTTTCCATATGTATAATACTAAAAGTATACCCTCTTAACTTTAAAGCCTTTAAAAGTTCTTTTTTATCTTCAGATGTAATAATTTGTACTCCTATAACTCCTTTAATTAATTTTTTAGATAAAACATTCCCAATAAGCGTTCCCGTTGCATAACCAAGACTATAAGAAACAGGAATAAACATACTTTCAATTTTAATCAGTAATGCTTCACGAGCTACATAAAACCATATTAAAATCTCAAAGAACGCTAAAACTGTTCCTATTATAATTCTTCCCTTTAACATAATATTTTGTCTAAATGTTGATATAGTAACATCAAGTATTCTCGCAAAAAAAATTTTAATACAAATAAATAAAGTAGTCATATTATCACTCATTATTAATATGGCTAAAAAAAAAAGACTTATGCCAAAAACATAGTCTATAATCCTAAAACAAATGGGTCAGATTCAGATCCTGTACCTGATAAAATTTTAACAGATGGTTTTAAATAGGCTGCAGGATAAATGTTAAACATGTTATAAACAACGGCATGATAAATACTATCGTACTTAATCATATATGAAACATACGCTGTATTAGGATTTGCCAAGGGCGTCATAGTCCAAGAAAGTTTAGTTTTAAATAACCAATTATTATTAAAACATTCTTCATTATTTCCAAAGTCGTATAACGAAACATCCAAGCATGTTGCTCGATCTGTTGTACTCCCACCACTTGTTGCATACCCGTAATCACTTGGATACATTAAGCCCACTTTCCCTGTCCATGTCGTTTTTCTTGCAACTGTATCATTGCAACAGTCTCCATAGTCTCCGTTTGTACATATTTTACCCGTATTTGTACTTCTTTCAAATTCATAAAATTTAGATGCTAGTATATTATAATCTTGATATGTTGCTCCGTCATTTGCACCTGTATTCCATACTGCATTTTCTATTAAAGATTTTAAAGTTTCTTTTATGCCTATACTTGTGAAATTACAAGGTAATGACAGATTTTTTTCTTGTTTATAACACATTCCAGTTTGATTGTTCCAATATAACGAACCGCCTATGGATTCACTTTCATACCCAGAGTTTAAAAGTTTCATAATATCAGCTTGGCTCCATTCATTGACTCCAGAACCTTTATTGATACTTGATTCACTTGTATCCCATGAATACTGACCGATAGATTCTTCACGAATTATCTTTGTACGTACAGTTTTATTACCTGTGCCATCATCTATATCTTTCATAACCCCTATGATACGCCATAGTATCTTATCTCCTTTAGAGTGAACTTTGGTACAATTTTTATTGAAATATGTATCATTTACGCAATCATCATAAGTATTAAAAAAAGCAAAAAATTTATCATCATCACTCATGGAGTAACCATAATAAATATCACTTGTATATTCTTCTCCATCAACAGTCACATAGTTATTAGGACTTTTACCAATATATCTTATATTATCATAATCATCTGTTGCCAAGTTTATTGAGTCTGTTTTAGCTAATGTCGTAACATAATTAACCGCGGTTGGATACTGAATTTCTTCAGCATAACTTGCATTAACAGTTATTTTAGAAGCAAATGATTTATTTTGTACTCCCTCAGTCTCAGTTGTAACATTTTCATCTAACCATAATCTTAATTTATAAGTCTTACTTTCTTTAGCATCTAAATATAAGTCACCTTTTATTTTATAAGCACTACTAGCATTACTTAAAGCTTTTGTTGTAACATCATATTTTGATACTAAAACAGGAGCCCCATCATCAAGCATTAACTTTATATAATTCATATTTGTTAATGTAGAAGTATTTAATACTTCTAAGTTAATATTATATTTTACAAATGTATCACAATTATTAGTAACAGTAAATTCATATGGTGTTAATTTTTTTCCTTCTTCATCTAATAAAGGATATGTATTAGTTAAACCAATATTATTTTGATCTGTAAAAGATACATTAAAACATGTGGCCGTAAGACTATTATTATTTGTACCACTTAAATTTCTAATGAACAAAGCATAACTTACTCCAAGAATAGAGCATAATATACCTACAATTAGTAATAGTTTTGCTACATTTTTGTTTTTAATCATTTATACCCCTCTACCTTTCTTATTTTATAGTAAATATTAATACTATTATTAGAACTATTACTACTAAAAACAAACCCATTAGTAGCATAGTTAATTTATTATCATTATTCTTTGTTTTTTCATAAATATAAGGCTTTTCACCATATTTCTCAGTAATTAATCTTGTTTCTTTATTTCTATCCTGCATTTCTTTTTGATATACTTTCATTTGATCATTACTAAGCATTGCTCCACAAAAAGGACAAATACCTCTATCCGTACCAAGAGCCTTACCACAACGTTTACAATGCATTTTCATCACCTTCATAGTCTTCAATAAAATGATTACCTTTATGAGGTTCATCCCATAATAAATCTCTATAATTTTGTTGTCTTAACACTTCATATAAAACTATTGCTACGGAATTTGATAAGTTTAAAGCCCTTACTTTATCAGTCATAGGTATTCTTGCACAAGTATCTAAGTGAGGCTTTAATATGTTTCTAGGTATACCTGTACTTTCTTTACCAAACACTAAATAAATATTTTCATCTTGATTAGAATAATCAAAAGAACTATGTGGTTTATGTCCATATCTTGTATAGAAATACATTTTACCATTATTCTTACTTAAAAAATCATCCCAACTATCATATACTGTATACTTACAATTATCTATATAATTAACACCACTTCTTCTAATATATTTCTCATCCAAAGAAAAACCAAGTGGTTTTATTAAATGTAAATGTGTATTAGTAGCCACACAAGTTCTCATTATATTTCCTGTATTACCCGGTATTTCTGGTTCAAACAAAACAACATTAAGCATCTTTACTCACCTTTTTTTATTTCATAAATATCTAGTGTTTTAACTAAATCAGCATCACTTAACATTTCATTATCATCACGCACTATTTGTTCTTGTAAAACACCATCCCGATAAAATAAAATCATTGGTACTTTTTTAAAATCACTAGTAAGTTGTAAAGAACTAAGTGCTGTACTACGACAATTATCATTTAATTCATAAAGATAAAAATTATCTTGTAACTTATAGTCTTTTATAATCTTATCTAATTTCTTTTCTAGCTTATACTCTTCTTTAGTACCCAAGTTAGTAACGTAAATAAAGCTTTTTTCACCCATAATTGCCTTATCTAACTCATCACAACTAACTTTTAAAGAATCACCTTTATTAACTAAATAAGATTCACTATAAAGATTGTTCTTATACATCCTGTCTTCTTTAATAAAATCCATTTGTTTAAAAGTTTTAACCGCTACAAGAAGAACAATAATAGTTGCCAAAATAGTTGCAATAATTTCTAATGCAAATATAATTTGATCTTTTTTCATGTCAGTTCTGATACTCTCATCTATTACTTTTTCAGGTTCTACACTTTTCTTTAACTCTTCTTTTTTAACTTCTTTTACCTCTTCATTAGTTTTTGATGGAACACTTTTTCTAGGTTTTGCCTCAGTTGTCTTACTATTTTTTTTAGAACTAGTTGTTTTTTTAGGAGTTGTTTTCTTAGTAGTTGCCTTCTTAGTAGTTGTTTTCTTAGTAGTTGTTGCAGTACTTTTCTTAGTTTGACCACTCTTTTTTGGTTGTGTTTTTTTCTCATTAGTAGACTTAGTTATTTTTTTTGTTTCTTCATTCATATAAATACCTTCTTTCTTTACTAATTTTAACATAAAAAGAAAAAAAATGCTCTTTTTTTAAAGCATTTAACACGCATCATTACAAATTCCTTCATTCATAGTGTGAATTAAATCAACAAATGTATTTTTTAACTCTTTTTTTTCTTTATCAGTTAAAACATCATACCCACTTTTTTGACTATCAAGTGTTCCAACATGAATACCCGTTATCTTACCATCTCTTACAGCCACAACTGTTGGCGCATAAAGTCTTTTCTCCCCAGTGTTTATCTTTTTACCACTTTTAGTAGTCAAAACATAATCATCTAGTTCTTTTTTTAAAACATCTAAAATCTTATAATAATTACTTGTTCCTTCAGTCGTTGTCACAATTTTATCATTCTCATCAAGTTCTTTTACATCACGTATATTTTTAATATCTAAATACGCAATTGAAGCAATACCCGTTTCCTTTGCCGCCTCATCTAAAACTGGTAACATACTTCTACACCAAGGGCAACTAGAAAAGCCAAAGTATATGAGTGCTGTTTTATTTTTTAATAACTCTAATACTTCATCTTCATTTTTATATACAAAAGGATTATCATCTCTTAACTCTACTATAGGATATGTTTTATTATTATTTTCATTAACTTGATTATTTAGTGTACTATATTCTTCTTTTATTTTTATCGCATCACTTTTAACTTCTTCTATTTCTTCTTTTTTAAAAGCAAAAAAACATATTACTAAAGCAATAACAACTATTATTAAAATAAGTCCTATAAAAACACGATTATCATTTTTCATCTACGACACTTCTTTCTAATTAACAACTAAATTATAACCAAAAACAAAAAAAAAGACAAGAAATTAACTATAGTTCTTATCATTTTTCACGAAACTTTCATAAGTTCTTTAATATTTTTAATAACCTTTTTCTCTATCCTTGATATATAAGACTGACTTATCCCAAGTATATCTGCTACTTCTTTTTGCGTATAACTTTCTCCATTATTAAGTCCATATCTTAAAATCATAATTTGTTTATCTCGATCCCCTAGTTTATTTAATTCTTTAGTAAGCATATTCTTTTCAACTTGTCTTTCATATTCATCACTAACTATATCATAGTCTGTTCCTAAAACATCTTCTAAATGAAGTTCATTACCCTCATTATCATAATTTAAACTATCTTCTAAAGATATTTCTTTCTTTCTTTTTTTATTCTTTCTTAAAAACATAAGTATTTCATTAGATATACAACGTGAAGCATAAGTAGCTAACTTAATATTTTTATCTAATTTATAAGTTGAGATTCCCTTTATAAGTCCAATAGTCCCTATACTTATTAAATCTTCCATTTCATAACCTGTATTATCATATTTTTTAGCTAAAAAAACAACCAATCTTAAATTATGTTCAATTAATTTATTTTTAGCTTCTTCATCCCCCTGATACGTTAGTAAAAGTAATCTTTTCTCTTCTATACTATCTAGTGGTGGTGGTAATTTTTCACTACTTCCAATATAAAAACATTCATTATACTTTTCTTTTAACCAAGCAATTATCTTTTTTATCATAACAATTCCTCCTTACAATATTTATTTAATACACAATCAACACCATCTCTTAAAAGTTTACCATCACTTATCCCTATCAAATAATTATAACTTTTTTTATTACCAATCTGAATATAATTTATCGGTATACATTTAATAAGCCCACTACCATTTAATGTATTATAGGGAACATAAAAATAATTTATATTTATTTTAGGTAAAGCTTTTTCATTAACAATTATCACCCTTTTTTTCGTAACTGGATCTCTTAACTTATTACCCGTATCTAAATATGATACTAAGTTTAAGGTCACTTTATTTTTCAAAACTATTTTTACAGAATAATATTCATCATATTCTTGCATTTCTATTTTCTCTTTTTTATAGATATATAACATAATTGGTGAAAATATGACTAAAAATACATAATTAACAGAAATTTTGTTATAGCTAAATATTAATCCATTATTACTTTCACTAAACGAAAGATTTAAAAAGTAAAGAAAACCACCTAACACAGTACTAGTCATATAAAGATAACTTAAGTTTTGAATAGTGTATTTCTTATCTTTTAAGCCAAAAGTTACGATTACCATTAAAAAAGCCATAACAAACTTTAAAATCATAAGTAAAACTGAATTAAGAGAGAAAAACAAGGTAAAAAAGCTTAATGACCCAACTAAAGAACCTGCAAATATTTTTTTTAACGCTACATTTCTTTTTAATGTATTGTTAACGGTAAGTAGTAAAGAAAAGTCAAAAAAGAGATTTAATAAGAAAACAAGGTCAATGTATATTGTCATACTCTCACCATTTATATCTTAACACAACAAAAAAAGAATTCTTGTCGAATTCTGTCTTACTCACAAATTTCTTCAAAACGATATTTTTGTTTAACTTGGGGATATTTTTCATGATCAACTTCTGATAAAAACATACTCTTTGGTCTAGCATAAATACCCGGTTTATGATTATCAGTACTTGCTGTACAACAATATATTACAAGTTCTTCATTAGTTTCGCTATGTTTAGCAATAGTAATTACATAAGCAATTGAACCTTTAAAGTGTTTATAAGCTCCACCTATTACAATTTGTCTATCCATTAAAAACTATCCTTACTTCTTAAAAATGAAGGAATATCGAATTCAGTAGTGTCATCTTCATCTACTCTTCTTTTTGGCATTTCATCATCATTTTTCTCATCTTTACCATCAAAACCAGTAGCAATAACAGTAACAATAACTTCATCAGACAAATTAGAATTTGGAATAGCACCAAAGATAATATTGATATCACTATTAGCAGCTTCCCTAACTGTTTCAACCGCATCTTCAATTTCAAATAGTGTTAATGAGTCTCCGCCAGTTATATTAATAATTGCATCTGTTGCCCCATCAATAGTAGTTTCAAGTAACGCACTAGATACAGCTTGACGAGCTGCTTCAACTGCTCTATTATCACCAATACCCATACCAATACCTATTAAAGCTGTACCAGATTTCTCCATAACAGTTTTAATATCAGCAAAGTCAAGGTTAACTATACCAGTAACCGCAATTAAATCAGATATAGATTGAACACCACGATGTAAAACATTATCAACTTCTTTAAAGGCATCTTGGAATGTTGTTGTTTTATCAATAATATCTCTTAATCTATCATTTGGAATAATTATTAATGTATCAACATGTTTCTTTAATTCTTCTAAACCAACTAAAGCATGCTCCATTCTTCTTTTACCTTCAAATCTAAATGGTTTTGTAACAATTCCAACCGTTAAAGCTCCCGTTTCTTGTGCAATCTCTGCTATTATAGGTGCCGCACCTGTACCAGTACCGCCACCAAGACCACAAGCAACAAAAACCATGTCAGCTCCCTTTACAGCTTCTTCTATTTCTTTTTTACTTTCTAAAGCTGCTTCACGACCAACTTCTGGATTAGAACCAGCCCCACGGCCACCTGTAATATTAGCCCCAATTTGAATTTTATTAGTAGCTTTAGAAGCATTTAAAACTTGTAAATCAGTATTTACAACGTAAAATTCAACTCCTTGTACTCCTTCTTCTATCATTCGGTTTACCGCGTTATTCCCGCCGCCACCGACACCAAATACTTTTATTTTTGCAATTGGATCAATTTTTAAACTTCCATCCATTGTAATACCCTCCTTTAATTATCAAAAAAGTAGCCAAATAATTTACCTAATATGGAATTATCACCAAAACTTTTCTTTGGTGCACTACCTAAACTTTCTGTTTCATTTTCATTAAAAATGGAAAACTCTTGCTTTCTTATTCGCAATTTTTCTTCATAATATTTAATTAATCCCACACTAGAAGAATAAATATTACTTCTTACCCCAATTTCTTTTGTTTGGCCGATTTTAGCAGAATGTCCAAAAACTTCTTCTAATAAAAGATTAAAGTTTGGCATTTCGCTTACTCCACCCGTAATCATTATATAATGAATTTCTTTTTTTGTTAAGAGATTTATTTGTTTTTTTGCTAATTTTAAAATTTCTTCAACTCTTGAAGATGCAACTTCTGTAGCCTCATATTCACTAATATCCACAATTTCATTATTTTTAGTTTGATATTTCTTCTTAATACTAGCACTTACTCCTCTTTTATGAGCTGAAGCAAGATTTAATTTAACATCTTTTGCTGTATTAAGTGGCAATTTAAATATATAAGATAAATCCGTTTCTATATAGTAAGCCCCTGTATCAATCGTTATTGTATTAGTGAGTAACCCTTTATTAAAGATTGAAACAGTCGTAGTCATATAACCAATATTTATAATAACCCCAACAACTTCTTTCATCATTTCTTTACGAAACTCATAATAATCACCAACTGGTCCTACTGAGTAATCAATTACTTTAACCCCAATTTTCTCTAAACACTTTTCTAATGTATAAACATTTTTTTTAGGCACCGTTACAACCAAAGACTTAACCGTTAATTTAACTGCTTCTTGTCCTACAGGATTTTGTGTACTTCTTTCATCATCAATAAAATAACCAGTTGGCTTTATACTAACTATTTCCCGATTTTCATTTATTTTATTATATGTACTTGCTTGCATTGCTCTTATAATATCTGTTTCTTTAATCATATGCTCATCATTATTAATTGTAGTAGAGCCTTCTGTCAAAAAAAACTCGGCATTATCACTAGGAACACTAAGCACTACTTTATCAATACGTAAGCCTATCATATCCTCACATTTATTAAATACTTCTTCTAACTTTGGTAAAAGAGCTTGTGGATTTACAACAAAACCTTTTTTTATTCCTAATGATGGCACATGAGCAGCTGCAAGTATATTTACCTTACCATTTTTACTAACTTCGCCAACAACTAATTTTATCAAATCAGAACCAATATCAATACTTGCTAATATCTTTCTCATTTCATCACCCATATTTTTCATAAAACAATTATATCTAAAAATATATAAAAAAACAATTTCTTTTAACACTAGTTAAAGAAAAAACACGAATTTAGTCGTGTAATTTATTATTATAATTAATCCATATCTATAATTTCGTATTCAATTGAACCAATACCAAGACTTGCCGCTTCATAAACTGTATGAATAGCATGCTTTTCTTCCATACGTTTAACTAAAGAAGCCCTACCTTTATCTAAAGAGTTTATGATCATGTCATAACCAACCACACTATAATCATACTACGTAAACCATAGTTTATGTCAATAGAAAATAAAACAATTCTTATAACAACCACACTGAGAGTCAAAGAAATATCAGTGCAGTTGTCATAAGTGTTTCTAATAATAATTATTGTTGATCAAGTTCTTAAATCAATTCGCCATTTTAATATCTTCTTATTTTTATTACATCCCCATCTTCTATATGCCCTATTAAAAGAGAAGAAGAGTCATCATGAACCATCATATTTTCTAATACCTTTTTTTCATCATAATTAGCGTAACAATACTTACAAAAATGCTTACACGTATTATAAGCTCCAATATCAACCATATTAACACATGCACATTTACCACCCTTACGAGCCGTCCATGTTTTATAATGTTTACCAGTTAATTTATAAGCTAGTTCCTTGCTTAAACATTCGCCCTTAACAAATCCATACTCTACTAAATCCCTATTTTCAAAGCAAGTTTGTACAGATATATTATTACTACTAGCACTTTTACTAAAAGAAAGTCCTATTTCTTTATAATCACTTTCAGTAAATTCTCTAAAATTTAAATTCTTTTCATTCTTTCGTACGTTCTTATAGTCATCAATAAAAGAAACGATAATCTTATTAACATAACCATTTAACAACATACATAATTTATTAAAAGCTCTTTTATGATACTCTAAATTATACTTATCACTTATAAATATTGGATCATACCTAACAACCACGTTTTCACGTCCTAGTATTTCAGATATTTTTCTAACACTATCAATAACCAAAGACTTATCTATAACCCCTGGTTCAATGTCTTTCTTAAAAGGCGTAATTGTAACGTGAAATAAAATAGGCTTTTTAATATTCTTTAGCTTATCTATTATTGGCCATGGATTTTTCGTACAAAATAGTATTAAATCAACATCATCAAAATAAATTCTACTAATTAATTTAGGATTAAAAGGATTTCTAACATCAACATAACCAATATCTAGTCTTTTCATAAACCAATCACTATAAAAAGCTACAATATCAGTTCTTCCACTTACATTTAAAATCATCATTATTTCCTTTTACTTTTTGTTAAAACTCTTACTTGAGTCTTTTCTTCCTTTAAAGCCGCTTCTTTAAGTTCAATATATTCATCAATTAAATCAAGTATTTTATTAAAATTACTAAGACTAATCCCATCATCTATATGATATCCTAAGTAATGTGTAACAATATTTTCTTCTAAATATTTTTTGCCATTTTCCTCCATTTTTTCTACCTCCTGTAAAAGATCCAAAAATATTATACAATGAATAATAATTAAAGAAAAGAAAGTATCACACCTACTCACTTCTTAATGCTTCAACTGGCTTTTTCTTACTTGCCATAATCGCTGGAACTAACCCTGCCATAACATTTAACACAATACTAAGTATTACTAACAAGGCCATAGCTTTAATAGGTAAAATAGCAATATTTTTAATATTAATTACGTTTCGCATAGCAATGTTTATAATTAGTGTTAAAACAAGAGAACTTATAATGCCAAGTACGCCTGCTATGCCCCCTTCAATAAATGTCTCAGCTACAAACACTCTTCTTATATCTTTTTTACTAGCCCCAAGAGACATTAAAATACCTATTTCTTTTGTTCTTTCTAAAACACTTATATAAGTAATTATAGCTATCATAATACTAGAAACCACTAAACTTATGGCAACCAAAGCAATTAAAACTAAAGAAACAACATTTACAATTCCCATAACACTTTCAATCATTGTTTTAATTAAATCATTATAAACAATAACTTTATCTTTATTACCACTATCTTCCATCTCTTTATTATAACTATTTAAAAATTTAACTATTCTATCTTTACTATCATAATCTTTAGGATAAATATTAATCCCACTAGGTTCTTCTTTTATTGCCATACCCTGCATCTTTAAAAAGTTATCTAATGTATTAATACCATCAAAGGCTATACCGGTTAATGCATTCTTACTCTTATCAGCCATTTGTTTTTGATAAAGCGTTGTCTTTGCTGACTCACCAACAATGTACTTTGTTAAATCCTTCGTATATCCCATAAATGTATCATTACTGTCTTTACTTTTTAAAATACCCACTACTTTTAAATCAAGTCCCTTACTAACTAAATCATTAATATATTTTTTATCAGTACTATAATCTTTATATACCCCATTCTCTAATTTATAATAATCTGTACTAAGAACTAATTTATAAGTTATATTAAGTAGTTCTTCATAAGAATAACCACTATCACTAGTAGTATTATCTTTAATATTTAAAGCCTTCAAAAATGTCTTAGCCACTACTTTATCATCTGGAATAACTAATACTATTTCACTTTTATTAGTAGGCACATGTCCTGCTAATAAATCATACTTACTATTTATTAACTCTTCATTACTAATGAGTTCTTTGAAATAATCATCATTAAAGTCATACCAACTATTCCCATTAATATTAAGTTTTTTAGCCCCATTATTTTCTAAAGAATACACTTGCAAATCTATATTATAAACATAATCAAGCTCTAATATACTATCATTAATTTCATTATGTTTTTCTAAATATGCCTTAAAAGATTTTAAATCATTACTCTTCTTTAAACTAGTTTGTTTATTATCATTATAAGAACAAATATCATTATTACAACTCTTCTTTTCATTTACTTGTAGAGTTATCATATCATCATAACTAATCGCATTTTTCTGTAATGTTATTGGGTAATCTTTTAAAGAATTTCTTTCCATATCTTTAACATAACTATTAACACCATTTGCTAAAGCCAGAATAAGAGCAATCCCAATTATCCCAATTGACCCAGCTAAAGCCGTTAAAAATGTTCTTCCCTTTTTAGTAAGTAAATTATGTAGTGATAAATTTAAAGAAGTTAAAAAACCCATTTTTTTATTTTGACCATATTTCTTATTATCTTTCCTCTTACTATTCTTCTTATTACCCGTATCACTTATAACTACCCCATCTTGCATCGTAATAATGCGGTTAGAATAAGTTTTAGCAAGAGACTCATTATGTGTAACCATAATAACTATTTTATTATTTGCTACTCTTTTTAAAAGTTCCATTATTTCTTTACTAGTTTTTGAATCAAGCGCACCCGTTGGTTCATCAGCTAATATAATATCTGGGTCACTCACTAAAGCCCTAGCAATAGCAACCCTTTGCATTTGTCCACCCGATAATTCAGTTGGTAATTTATTTATATGTTTACTAAGTCCTACATCATCTAAAGCTTCTACCGCTTTTTTTCTTCTGCTTTTTAAAGACATTCCATTTAAAGTAAGGGCAAGCATCACGTTTTCTAAAACACTCTGCGTCATAATTAAATTATAATTTTGAAAAACAAACCCCACCATATAATTACGATAAGCATCATTATCTTTATCAGTATAATTCTTAGTAGAAACGCCATTAATAAGTAAGTCTCCTTCATCATATTTATCAAGTGCCCCAATAATATTTAAAAGCGTTGTTTTGCCAGATCCACTAGGTCCTAAAATACTTGTAAATTCATTTTCATAAAACTTAAGGGAAATATCTTTTAAAACTTTAAATTCCTCTTTTCCAATCTTATAACTTTTACTAATATTTCTTAATTCTAACATGTCTAATTCTCCTTCACAAAAAATATTAACACCTATAATAGCATATCACAAGTTAGTATTTTGTCGAAAAAAGAAAGTATTTAAAACTTTCTTAAAATTCTTAGTGTATTTAACACTGTAAGTAATGTAACTCCTGTATCAGATATAACTGCCATCCACATATTTGCCATACCAAATACACTAAGTAAAAGAATAAGCACCTTTACACTCATTGCCATAATTAAATTTTGTTTCACAATTTTTTTAGTATATACACTAATGTTTATGGCTTTTGGTATACATTCTAATTCATCTTGCATTAAAACAATATCACTTGCTTCTACTGCACTATCACTCCCAATACCACCTAAAGAAATACCTATATCTGCTCTTTTTAGGGTTGGCGCGTCATTAACTCCATCTCCCACAAATATTGTAAATCCCTTCTTACTAACTACTTCATATGCTTCATACTTATCATTCGGTAGCATCTCGTATTTTACCTCATCAATACCAAGCAGGCTTGCTATGTCTTTAGCCACACTCCTCTTATCACCCGTAAACATATAGGTCTTAATATTTCGTTTTTTTAACTCATCAATAACTTCTTTCGCATGTGGTTTTATCCCGTCATTTATGAGTACACTTGCGATATGTGCACCATTTATATGCAAATGTACTAAACCACTATTATCACAATCACATAACTTATTATTACCAATAAGCACTTTTTTACCATTTAAAGTAAATGTAATTCCCTTTCCTTCTATTTCTTTAAAGTCTTTAACACAACTAGTATCAATATCATTCTTTTTTAATTTTAATATAGAACTAGCAATAGGATGATTTGAAAAAGATTCTCCTTTAACTAAAATATCAATTATTTCATCCATTTTATAATTATCATCACTTATTAAAATATCTTTCACAACAAAAGTACCATTTGTAAGAGTCCCTGTTTTATCAAAAATAATATTATTTACTTCACTTAACCCATCTAAGTAATTACTACCCTTTATTAGTATCCCATTTTTACTAGCCGTGCCAATACCTGTAAAATACGCAAGTGGTACCGAAATAGCAATTGCACATGGACAAGATATAACTAAAAATGTTAAAGCCCTATAAATACTAGTATTTATTGGAGTATTAAAAACAAGTGGTAAAACTATAACTATTAACAAAGCAAGTAACATAATAATAGGTGTATATACTTTACTTATTTTAGTAACCATGGTTTCAGTTTTTGTTTTCTTATCTGTTGCACTATCAAGCATTTCTAATATTTTAGCCACTGCCGAATCTTCGTATACATGTGTAGCCTTAACTTGTATCACATCACCCATATTAACATAACCTGATAAAACTGCGTCTTTAATGCCAACCTCTAAAAGTTCACTTTCACCCGTTAAATTAGAAGTATCAATAAGACTTTTTCCTTTTATAACTATACCATCAATTGGTATTTTCTCCCCCTTTTTAACAACTAATATATCACCAATACTAACATCTTCCACTAAAACTTTCAAAGTATCTTTACCACTTACTTTATAAGCATAAGGTTCCTTAATATCTAAAATACTTTTAATAGAACTACGTGACTTATTAATTGCTTTCTCTTCTAAAATCTTACCAATTGTATATAACATTACAACTAGTATTCCTTCCATTACTTCACCTAATAATAAGGCCCCTACAGAAGAAATAACTATTAAAGCATTTTCATTAATATTACCCTTAATTAATAATTTAAAAGCATTAATAACTAACTTATAAAGAAGTAAACTATAAGAAATAATATATAAACAAATTTTTAAATAATTAGGTTCTTTTATAAAATAACCTATAAAACCCAGTATAACCCCCAGTATTAAAACACTTAAATGATACTCACTTGGTTTATTATTAACTTCATTATTATCACTTAAAAAAGCGTCAGGTTCTACACTCTTAATAATTTTATTAAGTTCATCTATACTATATTTAATATCTGACTTATAAGACAATTTACAAGTATTAAAATTAACAACTACTTCATTAAAATCATCTCTTTTATTAAGCATTTCTTCTAACTCTCTTGCACAATCAGCACAATCTAAATTATTAATAGTATATTTATATTTTTGCATTATAGTCCCTATCCAATCTATGTCTAATATGTTCTATTCCGGTTTCAAACAACTTAGTAATATGTTCATCATCTAAGGTATAGTTTACCTCTTTACCAACTTTCTTAAACTTAACAATACCAGCATTCTTTAAAATAGCAAGTTGATGCGATACCCGAGACTTTGTCATACCTAGTACGTTTGCTATATCACATACGCACATTTCTTCATGGTCTAATAGCCAAATAATTTTAGTCCTCGTATTATCACCTATAATTTTAAAAAGTAAAGATAATCTTTCTAAAGACTCATCACTAGGCATATCTTTCATTACTCTTTTAACAACACTTTCATGTATAACATTACAATCGCATGCCACAAAATTATCTTTCATATATCCTCCTTCAATTGAAATCATATTCAACTATACCCATGATTATAATTGAATATTCATTCAATTGTCAAGATAAAAAAAGAGTGTGCAAACAATTACACACAACTCCTAACAAAATATCAAAATTGTTGGGCGGCACATCCTCCCAAACTCTCTTACCTAATATGTCACAAAGAAGACTTTGATAATAATATTTTTCATATTGGCTATCATCACATTCAAATGAATCAATAATAGTCGTATTATCTATAATCAAATAATTAATTTTCTTCTTTTGTAACCAATTAATAATATTTTTACTTTTACAAAAATTTTCTATAATTCTTTTATCAACGCCATAGAACATATAGCCTTTATTAGTAAGAAAGACAAAGAAATGATTTGGATAGTATTTTTTTATAAATGTATATCTACTTTTTAAACTCATGATCTATTTTCTTTCTTTTTTTAATTTGTACGACCATAGACATTCGCCTAGACGACTCTAGGGCGGATATACTAAACGCCTCGTGGGTCTTATTTCACCCTAACTAAGGATGAATGGATTTCCTAAGCTGCCATCTCCACTTTGGACTCCCACATTCGATAAAAGATAACCGACGGGCAAAACCGCATAGTGGAGGTACGCGCTGTTGGTGCTGACACGCCCACCTGAGGACACAAGGAACACATTGACCGCATCGGAAGAGGTAGCATCCGGCGATATTGTCCATTTATAGTTACTATTAAATAACCAATCATTATTTTTGCAATCACTTACATTACTAGAATCCCAACTGTATAATTTTGTATTTAAGCATGTTGCTCGATCTGTTGTACTTCCTCCACTTGTTGCATACCCATAATCACTTGGATACATTAACCCTATCTTTCCTGTCCATGTTGTTGTTCTTGCTACTGTATCGTTACAATAGTTCCCGCTTGAACATATTTTACCAGTATTACTGCCTCTTTCTAATTCATAAAATTTTGAGGTTATTATATTCTTGTATGAATAGGTGCTTCCATTACTTCCTGTATTCCATACGGCATTGCCTAGAATATTTTTTAATTTTTCTTTTATGCCTGTACTTGTGAAATTACAACTTGTTGTTCCATTATTGTTAGAGTTATAACATTTTCCAGACTGATTATTCCAGTATAGAGACCCACCTACAGTTTCACTTTCATATCCTGGATTTAATAGTTTCATTAAATCAGCTTGGCTCCATTCA
>OIYP01000441.1_pt1 | contig 27046 bp, 25 predicted proteins | sample 1588261 | NCBI WGS metagenome assembly OIYP01 (sample SAMN03283293) | human gut metagenome | biome: human-associated habitat; material: feces | host: Homo sapiens | place: Peru | collected 2012
CCCTGCCATGATTACCCTTTATGCGGACGAGGCAGCGGAAAAAGCAGAAGCTCCTGTTTGGGAAAATAAGAAGGTTCCTCTCATTACCGGCAGCGTGCTGGCAGCAGAGGGAGAGCCCCTTGTGCCCGTAAGAAAGATTGAAATTGTAGCAGAAGAGGGTCAGACCTTTGATGAAAATAAAACGGAAATGGTAGTGAAGGCTTATCTGTATCCGGCGGATGTTTCCCGTAAGGAAGTAAGCTTTACGGCAACCAACGATGCGGGAATTGTTTCCAATCTGGCAGAACTGGAAGAAATTCCTGTAAGCGAGGCGGAGCGTCTGACTGAGTCCAATACCCACAGAGTTCTGGCTGCAAAATGCCGCATCAAGGCAAAGGGTGACGGTGCGTTCCGTCTGCGTGCCACTGTGAAAAACGGCACCGAAAACGTAAAGCTTTTGTCCCAGCTGGAATTCTCCATCAGCGGACTGGGAGAGGCTTACTTAAATCCCTATGAGCTGATTGCCGGAGCGCTTTATACCGACTCTAAGGGCGATATCGGCGGATTTTCCGAAAAGAGCGTGGCAACCGCACAGGAAGGGGAAAGTGTTATTGTATACAAGGGACTGGACTTCGGCGAATTCGGTTCCGACGAAATTACGCTTCCTATTTTTGCCCAGAGCGGTGACCCTCATTACTTAAAGATTTATGAAGGCGTGCCCGGAGAAGAGGGCTGCGAATTAGTGGGCGACCTGGTATACCAGAAGCCCAGCACCTGGGATGTATACAAGCCGGAGACCTACAAGCTGAATCGCCGGTTAAAGGGCATCACCACCCTGACTCTCGTGGCAAACAACCAGCGCTACTTTATCAAGGGCTTCGTTTTCACCAAGCTTCAGAAAGCATTTGAAAAAATAGGAGCATTGGAATACAATAACTTGTACGGAGATACCTACAAGGAGACCGCGGAAGCCGTGGAAGGCATCGGCAACAATGTTTCCATGGAATATGAAAATATGGATTTCGGAGAAGAAGGCGTAAAGGCAGTGACTGTTTGCGGCCGTACCCCTCTTTCTTCCAACACCATTCATATCCGTTTCTTCAAAGAAGACGGCAGCTCCGTAAATCAGATTGTGGAGTTCCCGCACAGTGAGGAATATACGGAAGTAACATTCCCGCTTGAAAAAGTAACGGGCATGACCAAGGTAGGATTTATTTTCCTGCCCGGCTGCCAGTTTGACTTTAAGTGGTTCCGTTTTTCTTAAAGGTAAATTTGCAGAAAAAGGCAGCTGACAGGTTTTGCCTGAGGATGCTGCAATCCGGGACTTCCGGAAAGGCACGGACATGAAATTATTTGTATACAGCTTAAGAGAGTTTGACGAAAAACGATTTTTTAAAAAATGGAGTAAGGAAATGCAGGTTGAGTATGCTTCGGTGGGGGACAAACCCACACCGGAGAATGCAAGACTGGCAGAAGGCTATGATGCCGTCAGCATTATTACCACCCCTGTGGACGAAGAAATTCTGACTATCTGGAAGGAATGCGGCGTAAAATGCGTTTCCACCCGTACGGTTGGTTTTGACCATGTGGACAGAAGGGCAGCGGGCAAATTGGGTATTACCGTTTGCAATGCCACCTATCCGCCCAACGGTGTAGCCAATTACACCATCATGCTGATGCTGATGTGCTGCCGGAAAATGAAACCCATCATGATGCGCGCGGATGTACAGGATTACACACTGCCCGGTAAAATCGGCGTGGAAATTTCCAATTCCACCGTGGGAGTTATCGGTACCGGCAAAATCGGCCGCACCGTGCTGGAGCATCTGAAAGGCTTTGGCTGCAGACTGCTTGCCTTTGATTTGTACCCTTCCAAGGAAGTGGCAGAATATGCGGAGTACGTGGATTTGGACACACTTTATAAGGAAAGCGACATTATTTCCTTGCATATGCCCTCCACGGCGGAAAACTTCCATATGATAAATGCGGACACCATCGCGAAAATGAAGGACGGCGTTATTATCATCAACACCGCCAGAGGCAACCTGATTGACTCCGAAGCCCTGATTAAGGGACTGGAGAGCGAAAAAATCGGGGCAGCGGGTCTGGATGTTATCGAAAATGAGTCCAACCTTTACTATTACGATTTGGTGGGCAAGCCCATGCACAACGAGGAACTGGCGGTGCTGCGTTCCTTCCCCAATGTCATCGTTACGCCCCACACGGCATTTTACACGGAAGAAGCCATTGATTATATGGTGAAAAACAGCATTTTAGGCTGCCGGTACGCACTGGAAGGCAAAGAAAATCCCTTTGATGTGTCCGATGCGGCGTTTTAACAATCGCATAAGAAATATTCATGTAAAGCAAGGTAACTTAACCTTGCTTTTTCATGTCAATAAAAATATAATAAAATAGTATTTTATTAAAAAAGAGGGAGGTACTTATGTTAGAAAAATTCTTTAAACTCAAAGAAAACAAAACCACCGTCCGTACCGAGGTTGTGGCAGGTATTACCACTTTCATGACCATGGCGTACATCCTGGCGGTAAACCCCAGCATTCTTTCCGCATCCGGCATGGACGCACAGGCAGTTTTAATCGCTACCGCGCTGGCTTCCTTTATCGGAACCATTGCCATGGCGCTGCTTGCCAATTACCCGTTTGCACTGGCACCCGGACTGGGACTCAATGCTTATTTTGCTTATACGGTATGCGGCTCTATGGGATATTCCTGGCAGATTGCACTGTTTGCCGTATTTGTGGAAGGTATCATTTTCATTGTACTGTCACTTACCAATGTGCGTGAGGCTATTTTCAATGCCATTCCGCTTCAGCTTAAGAAGGGCGTTTCCGTTGGTATCGGTTTATTCGTAGCTTTCATCGGTCTGCAGAACGGTAAAATCGTTGTGGACTCTACAACGTTGGTATCACTTGTTGATTTCAGACAGGATTTCCACACTGTCGGTATTTCCGCACTGCTTGCGATTATCGGTACTTTTATCATTGCGATTTTATATGTAAAGAAGGTTCGCGGCGCTATCCTGATCGGTATCTTCGCAACCTGGATTTTAGGTATTATCTGCCAGTTTACCGGTATTTACACCGTGGTTCCCGAAGCAGGTTACTACTCTTTAATTCCTGCATGGAGCAGCTTTAATTTAGGTGCGATTTCTTCCACCTTCGGTCAGTGCTTTAAGGCTGACTTCAACGGACTCAAGATTTTTGACTTTATTGCCATTGTATTTTCTTTCCTGTTTGTAGATATTTTCGATACTCTCGGAACCTTGATCGGTTGTGCAAACAAGGCAGACATGCTTGACAAGGACGGCAAGCTGCCCCGCATCAAAGAAGCTCTTTTGGCAGATGCTATCGCAACCAGCGCAGGTGCCGTACTCGGTACTTCCACCACCACTACTTTCGTAGAAAGCTCTGCAGGTGTGGCAGAAGGCGGCAGAACCGGTCTTTCTTCCATCGTAACCGGTTTATTATTCCTGGTAGCTATCTTCTTATCCCCGATTTTCATTGCTATTCCGGGATTTGCAACAGCTCCCGCTCTTCTGTTCGTCGGTTTCTTAATGATTTCCGCAGTAGTGGACATCGATTTCTCCGACTTCACAGAAGCAGTTCCCGCTTACCTGGCACTGATTTTCATGCCTTTAACCTACAGCATTTCCGAAGGTATCGCAGCAGGCGTTATCTCCTATGTGGTTATCAACCTCGTATGTGGCAAGGCTAAGAAGATTACACCGCTTATGTACATTTTAGCACTTCTGTTCGTAGCGAAGTTTATCTTCCTGTAAGGCGAACGATGGCGGAAGCAGCACGGCTGCTTGACAGACCTGCTTTCAAGATGTTAATTCAGAAGTGAATGAAAAACGGAATTTCAGACCGGCTCTCCATAGCCAGGCTTATTGCCTGACCGGGGAGCCGGTTTCTTATTGCGCATATTTCATGTATCAGGCATTTTTTTCTCTTGACAATATTCTATAAAAGAGATATTGTATATATACGATATATACAATTAAAACATGTAAGAGGATAAACCATGGATATTATCATCAGCAACACAAGCGGAGCCCCGATTTATGAGCAGATCGAGGTGCAAATCCGCGAAATGATTTTGCGCGGTGAGCTGAAGGCGGGGGACGCCCTTCCTTCCATGCGCACACTGGCGAAGGACCTTCGCATCAGTATGATTACCACCAAAAGAGCCTATGAGGAACTGGAACGGGACGGCTTTATTGAGTCCTTTACCGGCAGAGGCAGTTTTGTGAAAGCCCAGAATGAGGAGCTTTTGCGGGAACGCGTGCTGGCGGAAACAGAAGAATATTTTGCCAAGGGTATTCAGAAAGCACTGGATGCCGGTCTCACCAAGGAAGAAATGGTGGAAACATTCCGGATGCTGCTGGAGGAAATGTAAAAATTCAGATACAGCCGGAAAAGGTAGCGAAGGAATGACTGCGGAGGAAGAAATGCAGAATATCGGGAGGTGCAGAAAGTGGGTAGTGAGAAGGAAGTAAATGTTATAGAAATTCATAATCTGAATAAAAGTTATGACGGGTTTGCCCTGCAAAATGTGGATTTGCAGGTAACCGCAGACAGAATACACGGTTTTATCGGGCAGAACGGCGCCGGTAAAACTACGACCATTAAGGCTATGCTGAACATGATGCCGTTAAACGCAGGAGAGATTAAAATTTTCGGGAAGGATTTTCAAAAGGACGAGCAGACGATAAAAGAAGACATTGGTGTCGTTTTTGATGAAATGGGATTTCATGAGTTTATGACGCCGAAGCAGATTGCAACGATGATGTCCTATGTATATGCAAACTGGGATGGTGAAGCCTTCCAAAAGTACCTGACAAGGTTCGGGCTTCCCTTAAAGAAGCCCTGCGGAAAGTTCTCAAGAGGTATGCGCATGAAACTGCAGATTGCGGTGGCGCTTTCCCATCATGCGAAGCTTCTGATTTTGGATGAACCTACCAGTGGATTAGATCCTGTGGTCCGGAATGAAATTCTTGATATTTTCCAGGAATTCATAGTGGATGAGGAGCATTCCATTTTTCTGTCCTCCCATATCATATCCGATTTGGAACGGATTGCGGACGAGATTACCTTTATAGATAAGGGCAGAATTCTTCTTTCCGGGGAAAAGGATTCCATTTTAGAGGAGCATGCCATTATCCGCTGCGGTAAAAAAGAGGCGGATAATATAAATGACGATTGTGTCATATTCAAAAGAATGGAAGCCTATGGCTGTGAAATTTTAGTAAATGACACCGATGCAGCCCGTAAAAAATGGGGCGATGCACTGGTGGAACCGGCAACCCTTGAAGAAATCATGCTGTTTTATGTGGCAAGGGAAAATGCCAGAGCAGGCGGAAGAGCAGCATCCGATGAGGCAGAGAGCATAAAGCCTGCAGAGGCAGGAAAGGCGCGATTATGAGAGGTTTGTATTATAAGGATATGTGCTGTCTGAAAAAGCTTCTGCACACCATGATACCGGTCTGCATCGCGACACTCATTTTCGCACTGTTAGTTGTACTGAGTATCCGGTACGGAAATATGGGGCGGATGCTTTCCGGGGAAGTGGAAGAGGCAATCAACGAAGAAAATGCGCCGGTGATTCTTTTTTATATCATCGGCATCTGCCTGCTTATTCCGATGGGATTCTTTGTGGATGCCCTGCGATGCTTTGAAATGGATGAACAGGCGGGTTTTGAAAAGGTTGTGAGAACCCTGCCGGTAAAAGCTGCGGAAGCGGTTACGGCAAGATATCTGATTTATCTGACATTTGGCGCCATCAGCATGGGAAGCTCTTTTTTATCGGCAGCCATTGTGGCAGCCAGCGCCGGAGCGGTAGGCATAGAAGAACTGTCCATGAAAAAACTGACGCAGTTGATTTTGGTGATAGCAGCCGTACTGTTGTTGTTCTGTGGCATACAAATTCCGCTTTTTTATGCACTTGGAAAGAAGAAAGGAACTATAGCCAGCCTGATTTTGTTTCTGGTGCCGGTGGGTCTCCTTTACTTGAAGTTCATAACCCTGCTGGATGCTCTGCCGGGCATGGAGCTGTTCCGGTATCTGATGGAAAAATTCCGGGAAGGCAGGAACATGGTAAGCAGGTATCTATGGGCAGAAGGCGTAGGAATGGTGCTTTTTTATATGATTTCATACGGACTCAGTGTGTGGTTTTACCGGAAAGGAGGCGGAAAATGACAGGTCTTCTTTATCAGGATTTTTGCACGGCAAAAGGAAAATGGATGCTGCGGATACTGGCGGTTTGTGTGCTGATTTTCATCGCTACCGTTATCTGGGGGGACCCGGAGGGAATAGACGGAGGCCTCTTCCTGGCAATTTTAGGCTGTATAGCTGTCTGCTACGGCATCAGCATTCCGGAAAAGATTTTTGCTTCCGATGAAAAAAATTCCATCCGGACGTTTCTGTTAAGCCTTCCGACGGGTGGGAAGAAATACGTGATGGAAAAGTATGCATTTATGGGGATTTATTATTATCTGCTGGCAAATCTGCTGGTTGTATTCAGACTGTTTGTTCTTGGGGGAATCGGGAAAGAAGAGCTGACAGAGGATATTGTTTTGCAGATATCCATGCTCAGTACCATGCTGTTTTTGCTGATTGTTGCCGCACTTTTTATTGCAGCGATAGAATTTCCGTTTCTGTTTGCCTTCGGGAGCAGGGCAGCCCGGTATGTCAAAACGGCGCTGGTGACATTCCTCTTCTTTGGTGTTATGGTCTGGGTACTTTTTGCTCCGGCGGCTATGGAGGACGGAGCAGGTATGACTTTCCTGTTAGAATGGATGATTTCCCATACGGAAGAGGTGGCATTTCTTGAGGTCTGTATGCCGGTAATAGTAATCCTTCTGTATTTTATATCCTATAAGGGCAGTGCGCTTTTATTCCGGAAAAGGGGGGAAATGTATGAATAAAAAAAGGTTTTGGATGTATATCGGCATTTCCTTCGGACTTATCTGGGGAGTGGGAGCGGCTGCCTATGCAATGGGCGTCCGGTACGAAGACATGGCGATGCAGTTTGTTCTTATACTTTTCATGTTTGCGCCCCTTGCGGCAATGCTTCTGACAAGGCTGTGGACCAGGGAAGGATTTCATGGAATGGAGCCTGCGATAGACTTTGCCGGCAAAAAGAAATATTATGTACTCGCCGTGCTTATTCCGGTTTTATACATAGAAGCAGGATGGGGACTGCTCTGGCTGCGGCACCCAGAGGCTTTTTCGACGAAGCAGATGACTGTGGTATTGCCGGCAGCTTGTCTGGTCAGTGCGCTTGTTTTTTCCACAGCGGCTTTTGGGGAAGAAGCGGGCTGGCGCGGCTATATGTACCCGAAGTTAGCGGAAAAGTTTGGGGATATGGGCGCCTGTCTTATCGGTGGTACGGTCTGGGCTGTATGGCATTTTCCCATGATCGCTCAGGGACATACCTTCGGACTGGATTATCCGGGAGCCCCGTATTTAGGTTTTCTGGCGTTCATTCCCTATTGTATAGGTGTGGGATCCATTCAATGGTACCTGACGAAAAAATCCGGTTCTGTCTGGCCGGCAGCATTTCTTCATGCGGTCAACAATGCCTACATAAGCGGTTCGTTTCTCATGACAGCGGCAAAGGATGCGGGCGGAGTTTTAGACAACGGCAACCGGCTTGCGGAAATGACGGTGCTTATGTTGCCGTCCATGCTGGTGGGTGTTGTGTGCATGATTGGGATGAGAAAGAAAAAAGAGAGCTAAAAAAACGGCATAGTCTGGTTAACAGCAGACTATGCCGTTGCGTTATTCACAGCAACATTTTCTTAAAACTTCAGGAAGGTGCTTAACAATCCACGGCCTAAGGAGGCGCCTACGTTTCCGCCTAACTTTTTCCCGAATTTGCCTCCGACAGAGGAGCCGAGGGAGTTGCCAAGTTCCCTGCCGATGGTACCGGCAGCCGAGCTGGCTACACTTTTTACGGCTCTGTTGCGGGCAGCAGTCTGTTTCTGGACTGCTTTTTCGGCGGCTTTCTGCGCGGCAAGAGCCTGTCTTTCTGCGGCCTTCTGCTCTGCAAGAGCCTGTCTTTCTGCGGCCTTCTGCTCTGCGAGAGCCTGTTTTTCGGCAGCCTTCTGTTCTGCAAGAGCCTGCTTTTCTGCGGCTTTCTGTTCTGCGAGAGCCTGCTTTTCAGCAGCCTTCTTTGCCGCAGCTTCTTCAGCCGCTTTCCGGGCAGCCTCCGCATCGGCGGCGGACTGTCTTTGCAGGAATTCATAAGCGGAATCTCTGTCAAAGAAATCCTTATAACGGATGTATAAAAGATTGTCTGTAATTTCTTTCTGGCGTTCATTGTCGTCCAGGGCGCCCATTTTACTCTGGGGAGGCAAAATCTGACAGCGTTCTACTATGGTAGGAACACCACCTTCGTCCAGAACGGAAACAAGTGCCTCTCCGATGCCAAGTTCCAACAGGGTATCATAGGTGTTAAAGGCAGGATTTTCACGGAAGGACTGGGCGGCAGCCTTGGCGCCCTTCTGCTCTGCGGGGGTATATGCATGAAGAGCATGCTGGATTTTGTTGCCAAGCTGGCTTAACACACCGCCGGGAATATCCTTGGGATTTTGGGTAACAAAGTAAATGCCGACACCCTTTGAGCGGATTAATTTTACCACCTGCTCAATTTTGGTGAGCAGCGCCTTGGAGGCAGAATCGAAAAGCATATGGGCTTCATCGAAGAAGAACACCATTTTAGGCTTTTCCAGATCGCCTGCTTCCGGCAGGAGTTCAAACAGTTCGGAGAGCATCCAGAGCAGGAAGGTAGCGTACATGGTAGGATTGTTAATCAATCTCTGGCAATCCAGTATCTGGATGCAGCCCTTTCCGTCACAGTCTCTGGAGAACCAGTCGGCAATATTCAGGGCGGGTTCGCCGAAGAACTGTTCTCCGCCTTCTCCTTCAAGCGCTACCACGGAACGGATAATGGCGGCTAAGCTGGCAGAAGACATGTTGCCGTACTGCATGCTGTATTCCTTTGCATTTTCACTGACATACTGCAGCATGGCGCGCAGGTCCTTGGTGTCGATTAAGAGCAGTCCTTCATCATCGGCAATCTTAAAGATGATGGATAAAATATCGGACTGGGTATCGTTCAGGTCTAAAATACGGCTGAGCAGCAGGGGACCCATTTCCGAAACAGTCGTTCTTAAAGGCATGCCTTTTTCTCCGTATACATCCCAGAAATTGACCGGATATTTCTGAAAGGAAAAGCCCTCCTTATCAAGTCCCATTTTAGCGGCACGTTCCGCTACGGAGCCATTTGCTTCACCCGGACGGCACATGGCGGCGAGGTCGCCTTTTACATCGGCTAAAAATACAGGTACGCCGCAGTCGCTGAAAGACTCGGCAAGCACCTTTAAGGTCACTGTTTTACCGGTACCGGTTGCACCGGCAATAAGTCCATGGCGGTTTGCCATTTTCGGGTAGATGTACACTTTTTTATCACCGGCACATCCCACCCAGATTTTTTTATCCTGATACATAAATTTCCCTCCCGGATAGGTCTGTTATTTTTCACACATATCTTTATTTTACAATGCCGGTTCCTAAATTACAAGTCAGTGGGAAATCTTAGCATTTTCTGTTATAATGAGTTCTGCAAAATAAAAATAATAGATGTAAATCCAGCAAATGCGTGTAATCTATAGGAAACTATGGGTTGCACGTTTTTTTGTTGTGACAACGAGGGAAAAGAGAAGGAATATTTTAAGCCTTCGGGTGAAACACAAAGTCTGTGCATCAGCGTCATCCGTATTATTTCGTTAAGCTTTGTATTTGCCGGATGCAATATTGCTTTTCAGGGAGTGTTCCAGGCGCTGGACAGCGGTCTGCCGTCCTATGTTATCTGGTTTACCTTTCTGATTGCGGAAGGGGTTTCGACAATCATAGCCCTGGTTTTCTATAAAAGGGTTTCCTCACACCGTCTTCCGTGAAGACGGTAGTCGGAGGGAGTCATGCCGGTCTTTTTCTTAAAGGTACCGGAAAAATAGCTTTGGCTGGGAAAGGCTAAAATAGCGGCTATTTCCGCGGAAGAATACGAGGAAAACAGCAACATGTTCCTGGCAGTATTGATCTTCTGTTCACAGATATAGGAACTGATACTCTGACCGGTTTCTTTCTGAAACAGCCGTGACAGGTAAGAAGGACTTAAACCGGCTATTTCTGACAACTGTGTCAGAGTAATGCGGGTGTGCAGATGGTCGTAGATATAATCGATACATTTTACTACCGGCTGTGAGCAGACGTTCTGTTTTATGAGCTCCTTCATGCGTCGGGTGTAGTCCAGACACAGAGGGGTATGGAGGGAAGCAATTTCCTCCGGGGTATGGCATCTGTCCGCAGCAGAGATGTAATAATCACTTAAATTATAGGCTACATGCAGATCCATGCCGGCGTTGATACAATAACGGGCAATAACGGCTGCGGTAATGGCAAAATGGTACTTTACATTCTGGACCGGATTTGCAGACAGGGTACCCCAGCCTTCTTTTTTGGCAAGAAAGCTTTCTTTTGTCATTTCTTTTATCTTTTTCAGGTTACCGGATACGACGGCCTGATAAAATTCCAGCTCCGGATTATAGGGCGCTCTCACAAAGCGCTCTTCTCTTTGCACAAAATCCCGGTAGGCAAGAGCCTGTCCGGAGGTGTCTGACCGGAAAATACTCATTTTAGATTTCCTCCCTGTAAAAAATATATGGAACAGAACGCCTTTTATCAAGTATATGATAGCATAAAAACATAAATTAAAGCAATAAAACGATATTCATTCCATAGAATTTCCGACATACTGAAAACAGAAATGAAAGAGCCACCGGATTTGTATAGGGAAGATACAAATCCAAAACAGGGATTGCAAGGAGGAAAATCAGGATGAACTTAAAACGTGGAATTAACTTAGGCGGATATTTATCACAGTGTGATTACAGTAAAGAACATCTGGCATCTTTTATCCATAAAGAGGATCTGGACAGAATTGCGGAAATGGGTTTTGACCATGTCCGGGTGCCGGTCGATTACAATATTCTGGAAACGGAAGATGGAACTCCCATCGAAAGCGGCTATGAATTACTTGACCGGGTAACAGACTGGTGCCGGGAAAACAAGCTGAATATGATTTTGGATATGCATAAAGTTTACGGCTATGATTTTAACGATGCAGGTACCATGGAAAACAGTCTGTTTAGGAGCCCTGCGCTGATGGACCGTTTTCTTGCATTGTGGAGAAGACTGGCAAAAAGGTACGGAAATAAGGATTTCATGGCTTTTGAGCTTTTGAATGAAATTGTGGAGGAGGATGTGGCAGAAGACTGGAATGATTTAATCATCCGTGCGGTGAGAGAAATCCGTCAGTATGCACCCACAACTCCGATCATCTACGGCGGCATCCAGTGGAACAGCGCCAAAACCGTCAGATTTTTAAGAAAACCGGAAGATGAAAACATTATTTTTACCTTCCATTTCTATGAGCCGCTTCTGTTTACCCATCAGAAAGCATACTGGGTGGCGGCAATGGACCCCAATAAGGAAATTTCCTACCCGGCAACCATGGAATATTACAGAGAAAACTCTAAAGTGCTGGGGTATCAGGGAAATGTAGCGGTCAATGCACATGCCGGTGAAATGGGACCCAAATTCATGGAAGAACTGGTTGCAGATGCCGTAGATGCGGCAAAAAAAGCCGGTGTACCGTTATATTGCGGTGAATTTGGAGTCATCGACAGAGCACCGGTTATGGATACGCTTCGCTGGTTTAAGGATGTGAATGAGGTATTCCGTAAATATGACATCGGGTTTTCCGTGTGGACATATAAAGAGAAGGATTTTGGTATTACCGGGGAACATTATAAACCGATTTTACAGGAACTCATAAATATCTGGAACCGATAAAACAGTATAACCACGGGAGGGTACGGAATGAAAAGAAAAACAGCAAAATGGCTGACGGCTGTTCTGGCATTTACAATGGTAATGACAGCGGGCTGCGGCAAGGAAAAGGGAGCAGAGAAACAGACGGAGAATACGGAGACCGTACAGGAAACGGTAATCCGGGAAACAGAACCGGTGCAGGGAAATGACCTTGACATGACGGGGTACAACCTGGTATGGGAGGATGATTTTGAAGACGGAATTTCAGAGGATGACTGGAATTATGAGCTTCATGAACCGGGCTGGGTGAACAATGAACTGCAGTCCTATGTGAAATCGGAAGAAAATGTGTATACAAAGGACGGAAAGCTTGTCATAAAGCCGGTGGAAACGAAGGATGAGAACGGTAACACTGCCTACACATCCGGACGTGTGAATACCCAGGGCAAGCATGATTTTACTTACGGTCTCTTTGAAGCAAGCATTAAAATGCCGAAAGGTCAGGGCTTTTTACCGGCATTCTGGATGATGCCCACGGATGAAAATTTATACGGTCAGTGGCCGAGATGCGGGGAAATTGATATTGCAGAAGTGTTGGGTAATGATACGGGAACCACCTACGGAACCATCCACTATGGAAACCCGCACAAAGAAAGCCAGGGCAGCTATGTACTTTCCGAGGGGGATTTCGCAGAAGAGTTCCATACCTATGCCTGTGAATGGAACCCGGGGGAAATCAAGTGGTATGTGGATGGTAATCTGATACACACAGCAAATGACTGGTACTCAGCAACGGAGGGTTTAGGGGAAATTACTTTTCCGGCACCTTTTGACCAGCCCTATTATATCATCTTTAATCTGGCGGTGGGCGGAAACTGGCCCGGTAATCCGGATGCAACTACGGATATAGCCGGTGCAACCTATGAAATTGATTATGTAAGAGTGTATCAGAAAGATGAATATGACGAAAATGTCACAAAACCGGAAAAGGAAATCACCTACAGAGAGCCGGATGAAAACGGCAACTATGTCATCAACGGAGATTTTTCTGCGTCAGAGGATTTGACGGATAATGCAGACTGGAAGTTCATGGCGCAGAACGGCGGAGAAGGCAATGCGGAAATTAAGAATAATGAAATTGTTATCTCCACAGCGAATGCCGGCAGTGAGGAATACAGCATCCAGCTGGTACAGCCGGATATTCCTATCCTGAAGGGAAGCGAATACCGGGTAACCTTTGATGCCTGTGCCGATGAAGAACGCACCATGAAGGTAGCGGTTACGGCGCCCAATGCCGGATGGATCCGTTATCTGGAGGATACAGAGCTTACTCTTACGAAGGAAAAACAGAGCTACGCATTTGATTTCACGGTGACGGCGGAAAACGACCCCACCGGACGACTGGAATTCAATATGGGTAAAACAGATAGTACTGCAACGATTTCTATATCCAATGTGCGTCTGGAGATGACAACGGAAGGTTCTGGCAGCGCAGGCGGTAAGACTGTTCTTTCCGATGGCAATTACGTTTACAATGCAAATTTCCAGGAAGGTACCGACAGAGTCGGAAGCTGGGATTTTACGGAAAATGATGCGGTGACATATGAGGTTACACCGTTAAGCGACGGCAGAAGACTTCACGTAAATATGTCAAAGGATTCAGATACCCCGTTCTATGTTACGCAGAAAGACCTGGCATTGACGGAGAACGCGGAATATCTCTTAAGCTTTGAAATGCAGGCGGAAGCGGGAAGCCATATGAAAGTCCTTCTGAATGGGGAAGAACATGACATAGCTTTGTCCGAAAAGCAGGATACCTACAGCTTAAAGTTTGTATATTCCGGAAAAGAAGGAGCCAATACACTTCAATTTGGTTTTAGCAGTGCCGGGGATTATTATCTGGACAAGGTGCGTGTGGAAGAGAATGTGATGATTAAGAACGGCAGCTTCAATGCGGGGACGAGCGGATACGAGATTTTTGTGGATACTTCTGCAGATGCGAATTACGTGGTGGATTCCCTGTCAGAAGACAATGCCATGGATTTTACCATTCTTGACACCGGAGCCAGTGACTGGAACGTCCAGCTCAAGCAGAATAATATCACTCTTGAAAAGGGAAAAACGTATACCTTAACCTTTGAAGCCAAATCCGATATGAAAAGAGACATTCGTGTCATTATACAGGGCAGGGAAGACAAGGGCTGGCCGGTCTATTCCGGAGAAAACATTGTGACGCTTTCTTCTGACTATCAGACCTTCAGCACCACCTTTACCATGGAAAGCGATACGGATCCGGATGCTTTCTTAAGCGTATGCTTAGGCGCTGTCAGCGAGAGAATTGACAGCCGGCACAGAGTGTGCATAGATAATATTTCCCTGGAGGAAGTTAACTGATTTTATCCGGCTGTAGGAAACCTGAGTGGATTTCTTCATATAATATACTATACCTTAACTAAGAGAGGAAATAGTATATGGCACGATTTACCAATCAGGCGCAGCTGCGATATGGCAACGCAGTAGCCAATTCCAATATTGCTGTCGGTGAAATTATGGAAGTTTTATCGGCAACAAAAACAGCGGTAAACAATACCTACGGACAAAATGGTAATGTAACATATGTCATCAGTATTGTAAATTCGGGAGCTGTCCCTTTCAGCGGCATAACTGTTACAGATAATCTCGGTGAATATAATTTTGGCACGGAAACACTGACACCGTTAACGTATATTCCCGGAACGGTTAAATTTTACGCAAACGGTGTTTTGCAGCCTGCCCCTACGGTGGCGGCGGTTTCTCCGCTTACGGTTACCGGGCTGACGGTGCCGGCAGGTGGAAATGCAACCGTTATTTATGAGGCAGAGGTGAATTCTTTTGCACCCATGGAAACAGGTTCCCGGATTACCAATACGGCGGTTGTATCCGCCACCGGTATTACACCGGTTACGGTCAGTGAAACCATCCTTGTAGAGGAAGCGCCTATCCTGTCCATCACCAAATCGGTAAGCCCGGTTCCTGTTACGGAAAACGGAACTCTTACCTACACTTTCTTAATTCAGAACATGGGAAATACAGCCGCAGATGCTACTGCCGGTGTAGTGGTTCTGGATACTTTTTCTCCGATTCTCAGCAATCTCTCCGTTACCTTTAACGGAGCCGGCTGGGCAGAAGGGACACAGTATACGTATGATGAAACAAGCGGTACCTTCAGCAGTGTAGCAGGTCGGATTACGGTTCCTGCAGCCACCTATACCCAGGATCCGGCAAGCGGTGCATGGGTAGTCAGCCCCGGTGTCAGCACTCTTATCATTTCCGGTATCGTATAAAAGGCCCCTGCTATCTGCAGGTATATCAGCAACCGGCATAGTCTTAATCGGCTATGCTGGTTTTTTTGTAGAAAAGACCGGGATTGTTTATATAATAAAAAATATAAATATTGACACTGTATACCACATAAGATATATTATAAGAGAGGTGAAGGAATATGAGCGATTTTCAGAACTACTTAGATACTGTATTTGCAGATTTAGATACTCGTATTGTAAAAGAAGAAACCGTCTATAATTACGACATTTATAAAAAAATAAGCACCGATGTGATAAAAGCAAGAAAGGAATCGGGTCTGACACAAAGCCAGCTGGCAGAAAAGAGTGGATTAACACAGGCTAATATAAGCAATATTGAAAAAGGAAGCATACATCCGACTATTGATTCTTTGCAGAAGATAGCGGCTGCCGTAAACAAGAAACTTATCATTGAATTCAGAAACTAAGGGGGATTTTGTTATGTACGGATTAAGCAAACTTTTTATAGAAGAATTCAGGGGAATTAAGAACCTGAAAATTGACCGTATGAATAAAGTAAATATAGTTGTCGGGGACAATAATTGCGGGAAGACGAGTTTGCTTGAAGCTATTGAATTGTTGGGAAGCTCCCAGCTGGCAGGTGATGCTTACTGGGTTGCTCGTCAAAGAGAAATTTTATCTCAGAGCAGCAATTCCTTATACGAAAACTTTATGTGTATGTTTCCCCATGACGTAAGAGAATGGGAAATCAAAATATCCGGTACGTATAACAGGCAGGAAATTTTATACCGTATACAGGGAAAACAAAAAAAGATCTTAATCGAGGGAAAAGACCAGATTGGGGAAATGGAAATCGGACGGATTTATCCGGTTCCGGTTGACAAACAGACCGAGGAGTTTGAGGGGACTATATCCTTAGTCTGTGGCACGGAAAAAAAGCAGGAGGCTATTAAAATCAATCCGTATACACGTGCGACCGGTACACTTATGGCAGAAAACCGGGATATCAATATTAAATATGTAGCGCCTTTTGAACATCTGAAAGGCAGTGTCATCAGTGAGATTGTCAGAAATGAAAAATATAAAGAAATCTGTATTCATGCATTGCAGTTGTTTGATAAAGATATTGTGGATATGATGATATTTAAAAATGAATTAGACAATTCAGCGGTTGAATACCTGAGACATAAGAAGCTGGGAGATATGCCTCTTGCGTCTTTTGGCGATGGCATTAAAAAAGTTCTCGTTCTGGCAAATGCCATTATACAGGCAGCGGGGGGAATCCTCCTTATTGATGAAATAGAAACAGCCATTCATAAAAAGTATTTTGAGGATATTTTTGGGTTTATTGTTAAGGCTTGCAGGGCATATCATGTTCAGGCCTTTATTACTACGCACAGTATTGAAGCCGTGGATGGATTACTTGCAACCCAGCGATATGAACAACAGACCGAGAACGATGATATCAACGTGATTACCTTAAAGAGAGGGGAACAGGAAACGCTGTCAAGAGTCCTTTCCGGCAGGGAAGTGGAGCGTAACAGAGAAAGTTTTGGGTTTGAGGTTCGGTTATGAAAAAGATAATTTTATGTGAAGGAAGTACAGATACGGCATTTCTGGGGTATTATATGAGTAAAGTTTTTGGATGGAAGTATGTGTCTGTAAATGATAAAAATTTAACATCGGTGGGGATTACTAACCGAAAAAGTAATGAAAGCATGAAATGGTATAAAAAGGAAAATGATTTTTTGGCGATTTGTGGAGTGGGAGGTAAAGACAATTTCAAGAAATTCTTTGAGAAACAGCTAAAGGATATGATAACACTGACAGGTGACTTTGATAAAATTGCTGTAGTGACTGATAGAGACGACAAAAGTATTAAAAGTATTGAGGAAGCGCTTTTTTTACGGAAGTGGATGTTTTAGAAAGCAACACTTTCGAAAAATACATGCCATGCCAACTATTATCTTATGGCACTTGTTAGTGCAAAATGATTAAGAAGGGAGCGAGGTTAATAGTGGATAGTCACGATTATGAAGAAGTAAAGCGGTTAAAGCATTTGGTAAATTAGCCGAACAACTAAGTAATATTAAATTACCACAGCTTTCAGAAGAGGCAAAAGCAGGGCTAGAAAATTATCATTATTTGAATAAGCTAGAGAGTTTACAATGGCCATTATATTTTGTGTTTGACAAAGATCTTATGCAAGAATTGGTTCCATTCACAAGTATATCAGAAGACAATGAGGAGAAAATTAGAGATATTGTATATAACTTTTGTACGCCGGAACTTGTTAAAGGGTTGTTGGAAGATTGGAAAAAATCAAGTGTAATAAATCAGAGTAGAATACCTATACTCGAGGAAGCTATTACATTGTACATTCGTGAAATGTATTATGGTAGTGTATCGGTTTTTGCATGTCAGCTTAACGGTATTATTACAGATACATATGAAATGCAAAGAAGTTATGGAAAGAATTTTGATTTAGAAGATATAAAATTAGCATATAGAAATTTTAACCCGAAAAAAGAGATTCCCCAAAGAATAAAAAAAGATAGTGAGCGTACACAGTTATTATGGTTTATAACTGATGCAGAAGAAAGAATAGTATATTGGATTAAAGCGATAGAATATATCTATAATATAGTATTGACTTCTGAGGATTCTATGAATCAAAGTAATCATCCTTGTAGAAATAAAATATGTCATGGGATACAGTTGAATTTTGGAACAAAAGAACATGCTCTGAAAAGTATACTTGCTATTGATATGATGATACGATTGTCTGAAAGTTTAAAATCAATTAATGAGGAAACAGCAGAGTCATAAAAATTGCATTTAATCTATATACTAGTCTTCATGCATAAAATAGTAGCTTAAGTATATTCACTAGATGTAGATAAAATGGAGGCGATAGAATGACAAGTGATTTTATGGGAGACCTGTTATAAAAGTGTGTGAAGGTGCTTGTGCGGCAGATAAATTGTATGAAAACATAAATATAGTAAAGACTATAAATTAAACAGGAAGTGAAAGTTTGTTATGGATATAAAAGAATTAATCGGGGAAGCAACTGAATATGATAAAAAGCTGGCACTTGAGGAAAAGAAACCCAAAAGCTGGTGTAAAAGTGTTAGTGCGTTTGCAAATACATTTGGCGGAGTTTTAATTTGGGGCATTTCAAATGATGGACAGGTTGTTGGACTTAATGATCCGGAAGGTGCTGCGGAAAAAATAAGTGAAATCATAAAATCAAGATTAACTCCGATTCCGGAGTTTAAGCTTAGATTCCATAAAACGGGTGAGGGAAAGATTTTGGTTATCCTTGAAGTATATAAAGGAGACGAAACACCATATTATTATTCGGGAGATGGAGTACTGGAAGCCTATGTTAGAATTGGAAATGAAAGTGTGAAGGCAACCGCAACGGAATTAAAGCGTCTTGTCCTCAGAGGAAAGAATACTTCCTATGATTCGCAGAATTCTACCTACAAAGCGGAAGATTATGCATTTTCAAAGCTTAAGGAAAGATATAAGAAGTGGACCGGAAACAGCTTCGACGATAAAGATTTGATTTCTTTTGGACTGGTAAATGAACAGGGAAATTTGACCAATGCAGGAGTGCTACTTGCCGATGAAAGTCCTATTCGTTGTTCAAGGCTGTTTTGTACAAGATGGAATGGTTTGAATAAAAGTGGTGGTGCAGTCGATGCATTGGACGATGCAGAGTATTCGGGCAGTGTTATTTCCCTGATTGAAAATGGGGAAGCATTTATCAAACGTAATTGCAAAATGAAATGGCGTAAAACCGCAAATTCAAGAGAAGAAATGCCGGAGTATGTAGAGAGAAGTTATCACGAAGCACTTGTTAATGCCCTGGCACATCGTGATTATCTGGTCAATGGAAGTGAAGTCCATATTGACATATATGATGACAGAATAGAAATCTATTCTCCGGGAGGAATGCCGGATGGTTCCATGATTCAGGACAGAGATCCGCTTACAGTACCTTCTACCAGGAGAAATCCAGTTCTTGCGGATGTGTTCAACAGACTTGGCTATATGGAACGTAAAGGCAGTGGATTTGGAAAAATTATTAGCGGATATGAGTTTCAAATCAATTATAGTGAGAGCAAAAGACCAACATTTCGCTCAGATAGGTATCAGTTTACTGTAGTAATGCCGAATTTGAACTACAATGTCACTCAAGATGTCACTCAAGATGTCACTCAAGATGTCACTCAAGATGTCACCCAAGACAACCTAGATATTCAAATTATTGAACTGATTCGTAAGAACAGTAAAATTAGTACTGAAAAGATAGCAATGGCATTAGGTGTAAGTACAAGAACAATTAAACGTCATATAAAAGAAATGGATAATGTATGTTATGTTGGGCGCGGGTTTAGTGGACACTGGGAAATTACGGATAAGGAGTAATGTAACAGGATAACTGTAAAAATTAGTCCTAAAGTTGTGGAATAAATTACAAGGATATAGTGGGTTAACAAGTAGTAGGGACTATTAGTGAATAAATGCTTTAAAACCAATCTTATTTGAAACAGCAAAAAAAGAAATTTTAAGATTATGCTTTAAAGAGTTTGAAAAAAGAGGAAGCAAAATGGAAGAATTGTTATATTTGCTTTAAAATGCCAGCAGGTGTGGAAAATGGGATTGAGTCCTGGCGATTTCAGGCTGCACCATGCGCCATTCGGGAACTGCGGGGCAGCCATTCTTCATAGAGCCATTTATAGCCCTAACGGGCTATTTCATGATGGGCTGTCGCCGTATAATAAAAAAGAAGAGACTACATCTTAGTGAGCAAGCGGCGCCGAGCCATTCATAGCCCTAACGGGCTATTTCATGATGGGCTGTCGCCCAATAAATATAAAAAGAAAAGCTGACTGGAAAGTGAATATATTCCCTTCAAGAGATTACGCCATGCACCATTCGGGGGCTGCAGAGCAGCCCCTCATGGACGGCTGTCGCCGTATAAAAGTGCAATAATAAACGCCCTTACAAGTAAACTTGCAGGGCGTTATTATTTTACTTTTGCATGGCTTGTAGCTTAGCCAAAGTATCTATTCAGTAATCCTTCGAATGCTTTGCCGTGTCTTGCTTCGTCGCGTGCCATTTCATGGACGGTATCGTGGATAGCGTCTAAGTTTAATTCTTTTGCACGTTTTGCAAGGTCTACTTTGCCGGCGGTTGCGCCGTTTTCGGCATCAACTCTCATCTGTAAGTTCTTCTTGGTGGAGTCGGTTACCACTTCGCCTAAGAGTTCTGCAAATTTTGCAGCATGTTCTGCTTCTTCGTAAGCTGCTTTTTCATAGTACATACCGATTTCGGGATAGCCTTCTCTGTGAGCTACACGTGCCATTGCCAGGTACATGCCGACTTCGGAGCATTCTCCTTCAAAATTAGCACGAAGGTCCTTGATGATATCTTCGGGTGCACCCTGTGCAACGCCTACAACATGCTCTGCAGCCCATACCTTATCGGCAGACTGTACAGTGAACTTGGAAGCAGGTGCGTGGCAGATAGGGCACTCTGCAGGTGCTTCAGTTCCTTCATAAACATAACCGCATACTTGACATACAAATTTCATAATTCATTTCTCCTTTTCTTGTAAATAAAATGGTTTTATTGGTTATTGTTTCCCGAAAGGGCTTAAACTTTCAGGAAATAAATTACAAACAATTTGAAAATCTTCTTACTCCCGGCACTTTTCGCAGGTGCCGTAAAAATAAATATCGTAGCCTTCGATGGTACCGCTGAAGCCCAGGGCTGCGGTTTCCATTACCGAATCAATACTTGGCATGGCGAGATCTATGACAGCACCGCATTTTTTGCAGACAAAGTGGTGATGCGGGGAAGTATCGTAATCGAAATGATCCGTTTTGTCCCCCACCTGCAGCCGCAGGATTTCGCCGGTATCTGCCAAAAGATTCAGGTTCCGGTAAACGGTCCCAAGGCTGATATTCGGTATTTTGGTGCGCATGGCGGTGTAAACCTGGTCAGCTGTCGGATGATCCTTCCGGGTAGAAAGATATGCTTTTATTTCTTCTCGTTGCTTACTGTATTTTACTGCCATAGAGCTCCTTTCTAAAAGTAGTAACTGTTACTGTTATCAATATAATACAGATAATATAGAAAGTCAACTGTTTTTTATAATTTTTTTAGGATATTCTTCGAATCAGTTCATTTCTTTTTATAAGAAAAGATGATATAATTTCCATAAATTCGGTAAAAGCCGCATAAACGGCGGAATGAGAGGGAATATGAAATTCAAGACAAGATTGCGCATAGCATTTGCGTCCATTGTTTTTTTGCCCCTGATACTGACCGCATTAGCTTTTTTGGCCATCAGTGTGTACCTGGTGCAGGATGACCAGCCGCATTTCTTCGGACAGGTAAATTATGCGGAAATGGTGGACAGTGTGCAGTCTGTGGGCGAACAGGTACAGATGCTTTATCAGAAATTGGCGGATACGGCGGTGAGCGAACCGCAGAAATTTGAAGACACCGCTTATCTGCAGTCCTTAAACAAAAGCCTTAACCGTAAAAATTCCTACATTTTGGTCAGAAAAAACGATTCTATTTATTATGCGGGAAATATGGAAGCGGCAGAACTTATTTTTGATAAATTGCCCGAATACGGTTACGAATACGGGGATGCTGCCGCCATGTATTTTAACGACTTGCAGAAATATGTCAAACAGGTGGATTTCCGATTTACGGACGGGTCAGAGGGCAGTGTATTTATAGTAACAAGAATCAGCGGCATTATCTCCAAACGGCTTTTAATAGATATGTTTATTGCCATCTGCCTGATTCTGTTGTTTACCAGCCTGATGCTGACGCAGTGGATTCACAAGGGAGTGTTTACACCGATAAATGAGCTGAACGTAGCCATGCAGAAGGTAAAGGAAGGCAATTTTGATTACCGGCTTTCCACGGAGGCGTCCGGTGAAATAGGTGATCTGTATCGTAACTATGAGGACATGCGCCTGCGTCTTAAGGAAACCACGGAAGAACAGCTGCAGCAGGAGAAGCAGAACAAAGAGCTTATCAGCAACATTTCCCATGATTTGAAAACGCCCATTACCGCTATCAAGGGGTACATGGAGGGTATCATGGACGGCGTTGCCGATACACCGGAAAAAATGGATAAATACATCAAAACGGTGTATAACAAGGCAAATGATATGGACAGGCTTATTAATGAGCTGACAATTTATTCGGGTATTGATAATAACCGGATACCTTACCATTTTCACCGCATAAATGTTGCCGAATATTTCGGAGACTGCGTGGAAGAGGTGGGATTGGAGCTGGATTCCCGCAATATTAAACTGAATTATTCTAATTTAGTGGATCCGGCCACACTGATCATTGCCGATCCGGAGCAGCTTAAGCGCGTTATCAATAATATTATCAGTAATAGTGTAAAATATATTGATAAGGAGCAGGGCATTATTGATATCCGTATACTGGATGAGGTAGACTCCATCCGGGTGGAAATCGAGGATAACGGCAAGGGCATTGCCGCCAAAGACCTGCCCAAGATTTTTGAACGGTTTTACCGGACGGATGCTTCCCGCAACTCCACAAAGGGCGGAAGCGGCATCGGACTTTCCATTGTAAAGAAAATTATTGAAGACCACGGCGGCTACATCTGGGCCACCAGTAAGGAAGACGAAGGCACCTGCATGCATTTTGTCCTCCGTAAATATAAAGAGCAGAAAGGAAATGAAAAGGTATGAGCAGCAGAATACTGATTATTGAAGATGAAGAAGCAATTGCAGATTTGGAAAAGGACTATCTCGAGCTCAGTGATTTTGAGGTAGAAATACAGAATACCGGAGACGGCGGCTTAAAGGCTGCTTTGGAAAAGGATTTTAACCTGATTATATTGGACCTGATGCTTCCCGGTGTGGACGGCTTTGAGGTGTGCAAGCAGATTCGGGAAAAGAAGGACATTCCCATTCTCATGGTCTCCGCTAAAAAGGATGATATTGATAAAATCAGAGGTCTGGGTCTGGGCGCGGACGATTATATGACAAAGCCTTTCAGCCCCAGCGAGCTGGTAGCAAGGGTAAAAGCGCATCTTGCCAGATACGAAAGACTGGTGGGCACCAATGCCAAGCCCCAGAACGACATTGTGGAAATCAGGGGACTGCGCATCGACAAAACCGCCAGAAGAGTGTATGTGGACGGCGTGGAAAAGACCTTTACCACCAAGGAATTCGATTTGCTGACCTTCCTTGCGGAGCATCCCAATCATGTATACACCAAGGAAGAGCTGTTCCGCCAGATTTGGGACATGGATTCCATCGGTGACATTGCCACCGTTACGGTTCACATTAAAAAAATCCGTGAAAAAATCGAGTACGATACCGCGAAACCCCAGTACATCGAAACCATCTGGGGTGTGGGCTACCGCTTCAAGGTATAAATTATGCAGACACAGATTGTATACGAGGACGAGGCGGTTCTGGTTATCCGGAAGCCTGTCGGGCTGGCAACGGAAAGCGCCGGCATCGGCCAGAAGGACGTAGTCAGTGAACTGAAAAATTATGTGGCAAAGAAAAATCCGGGGAAAATGCCGTATCTGGGCGTTGTTCACCGGCTTGACCAGCCCGTGGAAGGGCTTCTGGTATTTGCCAAAACGAAAAAAGCCGCCGAAAATTTAACGGCGCAGCTTGGAAAAGGTACACTTAAGAAAGAATATTTGGCGGTGGTATGTGGAAAAGTACCGGAAAATACCGGCAGGCTGGTGGATTACCTGGCAAAAGAAAAAGGCATGGCGGTGGTAAGAGATACCGCAGATGCGCAGGCAGAGAAAGACGCAGATGTGCAGGCAGAGAAAGCAGCAGACTCACAGGCAAAGAAAGCGGTTCTTACTTACACGAAAAAAGCCGAAACGAAAAAGCTTACGCTGCTTGCGGTGCAGATAGAAACCGGACGTTTTCACCAGATAAGGGCGCAGCTTTCCCACGCGGGCTTTCCCATTCTGGGAGATGAAAAATACGGTTCGGAGGAAAGTAAGGAACTTTCCCGGGAAAAGAAAATCCGTTTCACGGCGCTGTGTGCGGCTTCCTTAAGCTTCCGGCATCCCGTGACCGGCAAAACCATGGCGTTTACCCAGGCACCGCAAAATCCGGCATTTGCGGAGTTCGTGATAGAATAAAAACAGAAACATGTCATATACTAAACCCTATCAACAGGGCGGGCGTGATGGATGGGCGCCGCGAAAGATTGCGGGGAGGGATTGGCATGCAGAAGAAATGGTATGAACAAAAAGGAATAGTACTGCTCCTCTTAACCGGAGCAGTCTATTTTTTTTTACGGTATCTTTCTCCGCTGCTGACGCCCATTTTAGCGGCAGGTATTCTGCTCACCCTGTGCTATCCTGCGTTTGACGATATCCAGAAAAAAACAAAGATTAAAAAGCAGTACATGGCAAGCGCCATGCTGGTGCTCATCGGGGCGGTACTCATGGGGCTTCTGTGGTGGGCAAGTGTGTATTTGTTCCGGAAAATTCCCCAGTGGGCAGCAGGTGTGGACGGGCTGCAGGAAACCCTGCGTATTTTTATCGGAGACTGCTGCGGCAAAATGGAAAGTTTTCTTGGGATAGAAGCCGATGATCTGAGCCATTCTCTCACCGGTCAGATGGACGCTGCGTTTGAAAATTTGAAAATTTCCATTCTGCCGGGACTTTTGCAGAACAGTTGGACCTATGCAAAAGCGGTAGGCTCCGTTTTTGCAGTGCTGGCGGTCACCATGATTGCCACGGTGCTGCTTGCCAAGGACTACGACGATTTGCTTGCCATGGTGGGAAAACAGAAATGGAGTGTTATTCTTTTGGAGGTGGCGCTTAAGGTTATCCGTTATCTGGCGACCTATGTGAAGGCGCAGCTTCTTATCCTGCTTGGGATTTCCCTTATCTGTGTGACACTCCTGTCGGTTGCAGGTGTGGAAAAAAGTGTATTCTGGGGGATTTTAGCGGGAATTTTGGATGCCCTTCCTTTTATCGGCACCAGCATCGTGCTGCTTCCGCTGGCGTTGTGGGAGCTTTTCTCCGGGGCATATCTGAAAGCCTTTTTCTGCCTGCTTGCATACGGCGTCAGCGCTCTGTTCCGGGAGCTGGCGGAGCCGAAACTTATCGGCAAAAGAGTAGGTGTTTATCCCTTTATTATTCTGATTTCCGTGTATGCGGGGATGAAGCTGTTCGGACTGTGGGGCATTATCAAGGGACCGGTGGGACTGGTTATGATTGAGCAGTCCTATGTCTGTATCTGCCGCTATATTGACAATAAAAAGGCGGATGGATTATGATGGAGGAAACGTGTGTAAAAAGAAGGGACAAAACACATGAAAAAGAAACAGGTTAAAAAGAAGCAGCGTTCGCTTGCGGCGGATATACAGACGGTTTTGCTGTGGGTTCTGCGGGGCATAAGCTTCTTTTATCTTATTATGATGGGCGTGGTGCTGCCATTTTATTACCACCCCGAAACGTCGTATATGACAATCGGCTCCGGAAAGGCGGAGTTTTACAATAAATGGGCATTCGGTACGGCAAAAGCAGCGGGAGTGTTTCTTCTTCTCTATCTGTTGACGACGGCGGTAAGGCAATTCCTGCTGTGGAAAAAGGACAGTAGCCGGAAAACAGGGGGAGCTTCCCTGTGGGTGTCAATGAAGACGGGATGCCAGAATTTCTGGCAGAGCCTTACCGGCACGGAACTGTTTGCCGTCTGTTACATAGCTGCCCTGTGCATTTCTTACCTGCTGACGGACTACCCGGAATTCGCAAAAATGGGAGCCGACGGCTGGAACATGGGCTTCTGGCCCCAGATTTTGTTTTTGTTTTTCTTTTTGTTATTGGAAAGAACCCTCACAACCGGGATGGCAAAGGCAGGCATCGGGATGATGCTTTCGGCATCCACGGTGGTATTTCTTTTGGGACTCTTAAACCGTTACGGGGTCAATCCCCTGCACATGGAAAGCAGCGGGCCGGGATTTATTTCCACCATCGGCAATATTAACTGGTACTGCGGTTACTGGTCGGTGCTGTTCCCGGTATGCTGCGGTATTTTCCTGTTCCGGGAGAAAGTCCTGCCGGGCAGCCGTTCCGCGCATATCGGCGCTTTGCAGCAGCGGGGAGCTTCCGCACAGCGGACTCCTGCATCCGTTTTGTATGATTTCCTGCCGGTGTTTAGCGGCATTGCGGTGGTTATCGGCTTTGCCACGGGCGTCTCCCAGGGCAGCGACAGCGGCCTTTTGGTGCTGGCAGCGATAACACTTATTTTGGGCTGTTTTGCCGGAAAAGAAAAGGAAGGCTTGCGTCATTTTATCGAGCTTCTTTTGTTGTTCTGCGTTTCTCTTACGGGGCTTTTTGCCCTGCAGCATCTGTTCCCGGAGCGAAACAAATACCAGACTGCCGGTTATCTTTTCCTGACTGGGAAGCCGTGGGGGCTGATTTTGGGCATGCTGCTTTTGTGTTTGTATTTCTTTTTGTTTATAAGAAAGAAGAACTGTGCCAATGGACGGACGAAAACGATCAAAAATAACTGTGACAATAAATTGACGGGAACAGCGGACAGGGGCATTGTCTGGACCTACAGAGCCTGGCAGATACTGACGGGACTTTCCGCTGCGGCGCTGGTTCTATACATCGGTCTTTTGATTTTCAACACGACACACCCGGGCGTAATACCGGCGCTTGACGGCAACGCCCTGTTTACCTTCAATACTTCATGGGGAAGCTCCCGCGGGGCGACCTGGAGCATCGGTATCCATACATTTCTGGCACTGGAAGCAGTCGCCTTCTACTTTCCAGGAACC
>OIYP01000445.1_pt1 | contig 26912 bp, 20 predicted proteins | sample 1588261 | NCBI WGS metagenome assembly OIYP01 (sample SAMN03283293) | human gut metagenome | biome: human-associated habitat; material: feces | host: Homo sapiens | place: Peru | collected 2012
CCCTTCAGGCAATTAAAATCTTTTTTAAAGATTTTAATTGGAGTTCAGTATGAAAGGACTATTCGCGCTGTGTGCTGCGCCGATGATCACGGTCATGGTCAGCAGAAGGAGAGAGGAACGTATCAACATTAGACTTGATCGTCTCTATTTTCTTTGCTTCTTTTTGAGCTTTGCGCGTTCATCATAGAGCCGCTGTTGCTCTTCAAGAAGTCGCTGCTGTTCCGCTTGCAGCGTCTTCAAGCTCGGCAGTTTTTCATCTTCCTGCATGGCAAGTAATCACTAGCCGCCCTGCTTTTTGCGCAGTCTTATCTTAATGACATTTCTCCGATGGGGCGCATAAAAGCTGTTGGAGTGCAACTTTTTGGACTGATGTAGAAAAATTTTCAAAGGAAAATGCAAGGAACTGTGGCGATTTATACAAAAATCAAACCTGTGAATTAGACACTTCGATAAAAAATATTAGGAGAGGTAGAAATGGATTGACATTACTCGCTATATAATATATACTCGATTTATCAATAAACGCAGTTAAGCAATAAGAGCATAACGCTGTGAGAGGAAGTATGTATGGAGAGAGAAGGAAAAAATCTCGACGATATCCAGAGTATGAATCGTGCGTTGGTCGTAAAGTACCTGAGCAGCCATCCTGGATGTTCCAGAGCGGAACTGTCCAGGATATCTGGTCTAACGCAGGCTTCCATCACGAAGATCATCCGGAGCTTGGTCGAGGCGGGCGTGGTCAAGGAGACTGGGCTGACCGAGGGTCTACGCGGTCGCCGGTCCATAGGTTTGAAGTTGAACGGGAAACAATTTCAGGTTCTTGGGGTCAAGCTGTCAAGAACTGCGGTTCTGGTGGGCGTTTACGACATTAGGGCAAAAAAATACGAGGAACGCATGGAACCGCTGCAGTACATGGACGATATCGACAAAGCTGTAAAGGTTATTCTGAGAAACGTCGCGGAGTTCCGCAGTCGCTATCCCAAGATCATGGCCATCGGCATAGCTGTCCCTGGTCCATTTTTCAAAAACGAAGGTCGCGTCCGCAGCATCCGCGAACAACAGGGCTGCAACGAAGTGGATATCCGCACCGCATTCTCGGGTATTGATATCCCAGTGTTTATCGAACATGACGTCCATGCGGGGGCGTTTGCGTGTTGGTGGTCGGATGAGGACCGCTCTCCAAGCAAGACAATTGTGCACTTCGTAGCCAGCGAAGGAATCGGCTCCGGTGCGGTCATCAACGGGAAGGTGTTTAATGGGAGCCTCGGAATCGCTGGTGAAATCGGGCATGTCAGTATCGATTACAACGGAATCCCCTGCGAATGCGGCAATCGCGGGTGTCTTCTCAAGTACTGCTCTTCGGTGGCGATGGAACAGCAAGTGAGAAACGAGATTTCCAACCACCCAGAAAGCTGCCTGAGCCGCCTCCCAGAAATCAGTGTCAGCGACATCTTCGCGGCCATGAATCAGGGAGACAGCTATGCCGTTTCTGTGGTGGAACAGATGGGGACGTATATGGGATACGGTCTGCAGGTGCTGGTCAACATGTACAACCCAGACAAAGTTATCATCAGCGACATCATGACTGGCGGAGGTGAGGTCATGATGCGGAAAATCCGGGAGGTGCTTCGGGAACGGCTTCTGCTGTCCATTTATGAAAAGCTGGACATCCAATATTCCGATATGCAGGATGATGTGATTCTTTGTGGTGCGGCGCTGATTGCCATCGACAGAATTCTCTCTGAACCCAGTCAACTTTTAGTTTAGCAGATGGAACAAATTAGTAGATAAAACAAATTAGAAGATGAAACAAAGGTGGAGATGTTAAATGAAAAGACTGACAAATGATAACCTGAAAAACAGACTGAAAAATGTCAACGGTTCGGTTTGGGCACTGATTCTCATGATTGTCCTAGCGTCGTTGATCAGCCCAAGGTTCCTTCAGACAAGCAACATTATCAACAACATCCGGTCTATATCCATCAGCGGCGTGCTGGCAATGGGCATGACGTTTGTAATCCTGACCGGCGGCATTGATTTGTCTGTGGGCGCGGTGGTATCGTTCGTGTCCGTTGTGAGCGCCAAACTGATCTGCATGAACGTTCCCATCCCGCTGGTGATGGTCATCGGTGTTCTGGCGGGTGCGCTTCTCGGTCTGCTGAACGGCATCGGAGTGGTGAAAGGACGGATTGTTCCATTCATTATGACGATGGGCTCCATGACCGCCATCCAGGGTCTGACGCTGATGATTTCCCATGGCGCGCCGGTCAGCATCCTTGCCTATTCGGGAAAATTCAACTGGTTTGCCGCAGGAAAGCTGTGGGGGATTCCGGTTCCAGTCTATATTTTTGGAATTTTAATTGTCATCCTTGCCTTTATCCTAAAATACACGACCTTCGGACGCTGCATTTACGCCGTGGGTGACAACAAGGAAGCGGCGCGTTTAGCGGGCATCAAAGTCCAAACCGTTGAAATGATGGTCTACGTGATCTGCGGCATGCTTTCCGGCTTTGCGGCACTCATTTATACCTCGCGTCTGCTCTCCGGTGACCCCACGTCCGGAAATGGCATGGAACTGGACGCCATCGCAATGGTTATCATCGGCGGCACCAGTTCTCTAGGAGGACAGGGCGGCGTTTGGGGGACGCTGATCGGCGCCGGCATTATTGTCGTGTTGAATAATGTGCTGAACCTGCAGGGTGTGTCCCCGTTCTTGCAGCAGATTTTACAGGGCCTGATTATCGTTGCCGCGGTACTGATCGACAGAATCCGCACAAGAGACCGTGGCTGACAGAACTTCTTAAAGATGTTGGGACCCATGGGGTTTTAACATAAAATATCAAAGGAGGAATAAAAAAATGAAAAGATTTCTTAGCTTGATGGTGGCGCTTACGCTGCTGTTTGCACTGTGCGCCTGCGCCAGCGAACAGCCCGCTGAAAAGCCGGCAGTACAGCCCACTGGGGAGTCTGCGGAAGCACCTGCCAAAACGGACGGCGAACCCATTCTCATTGGAATTGCCGAATCTGCTATGGATCATCAGTTCCGTGTCAAGCAGGTGGAAGACAACGAGGCCTATGCCGAGAAAAACTTCCCAGGCAAGTATGAGTTCATGGTAACCAACGCCAACAGCGATGTCAGCAAGCAGGTAAAGGATATTGAAGACCATATTGCAGCAGGTGTGGACGTCATCATGGTCAGTCCGCTGTCTGCTGACGGTCTCAACACCGTGCTGCAGCAGGCGATGGATGCCGGCATCAAAGTGGTGACCATGGACAGCCATGCGTCACTGGACGTAGATCTGCACGTCGGCTCTTCGGACTATGACATCGGTAAGGCCGTGGCAAAGGCGCTGTGCGATGCCATCGGCGACGAAGGCTCCGTCATTGAGATCCAGGGTACGGCTGGCACAACGGCTACTACGGACCGGAACGCTGGGTTCCGCGATGAACTGGCGAACCATCCCAATGTGACTGTGATCGAGGAGCAGTACTGCGACTACAAGGGCACTTTGGCTATGACTTATATGGAAGACATGCTGACCAAATACGATTCTGGGGAAATTGACGCTGTCTATGCCCACAATGACCAGATGTCTATGGCGGCGGCCCAGGCGATCGCGGCTGCCGGCAGAACGGGCGAAATTGCGGTTTTCGGTATCGATGGCGAGAACGCCGCCTTTGAACTGATTAACCAGGGGATCCTGACGGGTTCTGCGGTCTACTCTTTCTGCGCACCCGAAGGCATCATTGCCGTTGACCAGATGCTCAGCGGCGAACTGACCGACAAGGAAGTTATTATTCCTACCGTGGTTGTGACAGCCGATAACGTCGCTGAATATCTAGGTAAAGGATTCTAAGGTAACACCGCAGAATTGGCGGAAAAGATCCGGCGAAGCGCGTAGACGCAATTGCGCGGTGCTGCCCTAAATACTGAAAATGGTTTCCCAGCCTGCGGAATGTAGGCTGGGAAACCTGCAGGGGCATATACGACATACAGGAAGCCGGCAACGGCAAAAAATACATCCAAAGGTGGATTGGTGAATACAATGAATCCTATCATCGAGATGAAGCACATTTGTAAATACTTTCCCGGCGTTAAAGCACTAGACGATGTCAGCCTGACGGTACAGCCGGGGGAAATCCATGGCTTGGTGGGAGAAAACGGCGCAGGGAAATCCACGCTGATGAAAATCCTTTCCGGTGCGTATACGGCGACATCCGGTGAAATTTGGGTGGACGGAAAGAAAATCTCCGCGCCGACACCTAAGGCGATGATCGACAACGGCATTGCCCTCATCTATCAGGAGCTGATGTTGGCTCCCAACCTGACCGTCGGCGAAAATATGTACCTGGGGGCCTTGCCCAAAAAGAAGGGCGTCGTCGACTGGAAGCAGGTGGAAAAAAACGTCGAGCGAGTCAGCAAACAGCTGAACTTTGCGCTTCGCGCAGATCAGAAACTCTCGGAAATGACCTTGGCGGAGCGGCAGATGGTCGAAATTGGAAAAGCGCTGACCAGAAACGCGCGGATGCTGGTCCTGGATGAGCCGTCCGCCGTGCTGGGCGACGAAGAACTGAAGGGAATGTTCCAAGTGCTGCGAAATCTGGCAGCCCAGGGCGTCGGCATAGTGTACATCTCCCACAGACTGAATGAAATCTTTGAAATTACGGATCATGTGACGATCATAAAAGATGGGCACCACGTCGGTGACTTCAAAACGTCTGAGCTGACAACCGATATTCTGATCGAGAACATGGTTGGAAGAAAGCTGGAAGATATCTATCCCAAACGCTCCCCCCGATTCGGCAACGTTTCTTTGCGCGTGGACGGCTTAAACCGGGGGAAAAAGGTGGTCGACGTTTCCTTTGAGGCCAGGGAAGGGGAAATCCTTGGGTTTGCAGGCCTGGTCGGTGCTGGCAGAACCGAGGTGCTTCGAGCGATTGTCGGGGCGGATAAAGCCGACAGCGGACAGATCGAAATTTACGGCAGACCGGTAAAAATCCGGAATTGCTCGGACGCCATTCAGAACGGTCTGGCGCTTCTGACGGAGGAACGGAAAAACGACGGGCTCTTTATGCAGCAGAAGGTTAAGTTCAATATCTCTATTGCCAAGCTGCAAAAATTCCTGAAGCACCATAAGCTGCAGCTGCAGGCGGAGGAAAAACAGTGCATAGACCTTGTAAAGTCTCTGGATATCCGCCCGGCTAACATACACCAGACTGTCAAGAACCTGAGCGGCGGGAACCAGCAGAAAGTGGTGTTCGGCCGGTGGCTGAACGCGGAAAGCCGCATCCTGCTGATCGACGAGCCGACCCGCGGCGTGGACGTAGGAGCCAAGAGTGAGATCTATAAGCTAATTGCGGACTTGGCTGACAACGGAGCGACGGTGATTGTTGTGTCGTCGGAACTGCCAGAAGTGCTGGGGATTTGCGACCGCATTCTGGTAATGCGCAGCGGGAAAATTACAGGCAACATTGAACGAAAAGATGCAACGGAAGAGTTGATTATGAAATACGCCACAGGAGTGCTGTGCGATTGAATTCTTTAATCTGTGAATGGAGTGGTTTAAAAACATGGGAAAGTACAGAGAAACGCTGGAGAAGGCCAATGAGGCAGTCTTAAAACTGAAAAAAATCGCGTCGGCGGACTACCACCGCGAGGCGTATCACTTTATGCCGCCCGCCGGATGGATGAACGACCCTAACGGGCTGATCCGCCACGGCGAGACGTACCATATGTTCTACCAGCACCATCCGTACAAGCCGGAATGGGACGATATGTACTGGGGTCATGCTGTTTGCAAGGACCTGCTGCACTGGGAGCACCGTCCCATCGCAATTGCACCCTTCGAACCCTACGACATAGACGGAGTTTATTCCGGCAGCAGTGTGGAAGTGGACGGAGTAGTGAATATTTTTTATACCGGCGTCTATGCTGAAAACGGGGAAGCTAGGCAGTGCCAGTGCCGGGCAAAACTGATGGATGATGGGATCACGGTGGTGAAAGACCAGAACAATCCGGTCATTGTGTATCCGCCGGATGGCTACAGCAAAACCGATTTCCGGGACCCCAAGGTGTTCCTCCACGACGGCGTATATTATCTTGTGGCAGGTTCGTCCAAAGAAAACCGCGGTGTTATGCTGCTCTTTACCACTAGAGATTTTGTCCATTTTACATTCCAGAGCCAACTGGTGGAAAATGATTCTCCTAAAGACATTATGTGGGAATGCCCGGACCTGGTGGACTTCGGAGACAAACAGATCCTGTTTGAGTCGCGGATCACCGACGAATATATGGACAATATTTATTTTTCCGGCCGCGTAGATTTCCAAAAGGGCAAGTTCACGGAAACCTGCCGCGGGAAGCTCGACTATGGCGTGGACTACTATGCGGCGCAGTCTTTTTCGGACGGCAACCGTAAAATTGTGATCGCATGGATGGACATGTGGCACATGGAACATCCCACCGAGCGCCAGGGCTGGGTCGGCGCTATGACGCTCCCGCGAGAGATCCGTGTGGGGGAAGACGGCGCTGCAGTGATCACGCCGTGCAAGGAGACGGAAATGCTGCGTCGCGGTGCGCCGCAGGTGCTTGAGAATCTAAGCTTGCAGGATCCGGGGACCGACCGCTTTCATGCGCTGGACGGCGACTGCGTGGAGCTGAAGCTCCGCTTTGCCTATGAGGCAAATTCGAAGTTTACGATCCGCCTGCGCGGCAATGTAGATGGGACGGAGTACACATCCATTGAAGTAGATACCGAGAAGAAAGAACTCCACATGGACAGAAGTGCCAGCGGAGAAGGCAAATTGAAGGATTCTTTCTGCCCGTTCCGGGAAAAGGACGGCCAGTTGGACCTCCACATCTTTGTGGACCACAGTTCCATTGAAGTATTTGTCAATGACGGCGAAGCGGTGATGACGAACCGTATATATCCCAGCCCGGACAGCATCCACGCGGACCTGTTCATGTCGGAAGGGACCTGCACGCTGGTGAAAGCGGAAGCGTATGCGCTGTCGCTGTAACGACCGAGTGAACGCAGTGGCATTTTCCAGACAGGGAATGACGACGCTGGAAACGGCACAAACACCCATGTGTGATAAGGAAGCACAATCTGTGTAAAAATTTTCTCGTTCCAGTCAGAGCGTATTCTGCTCTGGCTGGAACTTTTTTGTGCTCCTACGCGGACAAATCAATTTTCCGACGAAAGAGTAGTAGATTTCAATCTCCTGCCTGCGGATGCCGTCTTCATCGCTGCCTTGAAAGCTGACTGACAGTTACGCCTTGCTTCTTCATGGCAGCCCGGATAACCTGAGCCATGCTCATTGACTTCACCTCCGGGGATTTTCAAAGTAATTATATATGAGAGCAAGCAGAAATGTCAATTCAGGAGTTACCGGAGAATCGCTCCGGAGCTATTGACCCAAGACTGGAAATAACATATAATTGACCTGTACCCGGAAAAGAGGAAGGACGGCTGCTGGATCAGGAGTATTGTATTCAATTTCCCGATGCCTGTTGAGGTGGGGAAGTAAAAGAATTGTCCTTGGAATCTGATATTACCGACGAGACGGTATGCCTCTTAACCAGGGAAGCAAATCCGCTGACGGCGGAAACCGGTAACATTTAACCAAAGCGCATTCGTAAGAATACGCAAGGCGATATTACCTCAAAAAGAGATACAAGGAGGAACTCATATGGAGCGTTTTCGACAGCGATATGGGATCGCTCTGACGAAAAAGAAATTGCAGGAGATCATCCTGATGCTGATGGCCTGGGAGGCGGTGTTTGCCTTTTCCTATCTGGGATACATTGAGCTTCCGGCCATTTCCACCACCACGCTGCACATTCTTGTGATCGTGGCGGCCATGATGCTGGGGCCCCAGGGGAGTGTGCCGGTGGCCTGTGTTTTTGCGGCCACGTCCATGTGGGTCGGCACCTACAGCCTGTCCCAGCTGGATCGGATATTTTCTCCCTTTGCCAGCGGAATGCCCCTTGGCTCCATCCTGCTGGTATTTGCCCGGGTGCTGTTCGCCGCGGGAGCCGGTTGGCTCTTTGACCTTTCTTTCCGGAAGCCCCGCAAGCATGTCTATCTGTGCATTGCGGGGGTTGCCGCTGCCAGCACCGTTCTTCATGGGCTGTGCGTTTTTGCCGCGTTATATTTCGGCTTTCCCATGCTGCGGCAAATGATTTTGGAGAATCTGTTTTCCTATCCCGTATTCCGGGACTGGCTGTCCTATGTTCTGGCGATGAGCGCCTGCTGCGGTGTCCATTGGGGTCTGTCCCGGAAGTCGGTGAAAAACCGGTTGTCGGAGCTGTGCGACTGTCCTGCGGCCATGCAGGAGTCCGGAAACCGGAAGCGGCTGTTCTATTCGGAAGCCACCGCGGTGGTGGTGGGCATTCTGTGCGTCCTGTTCCTGCGAAAGGCCATCTTCAAGGAGCTGTACCTGCAAGGCATCGATGTCAGCGAAGACCTGCATCAAAATATCACCGTCTTTTTGCTGCAAGCCCTGGTGGCTCTGCTGGCGCTCTTTGGCGTTGTCAGTATCCTGCTTCAATGGATTTACGATTATTATACGGCGCAGCAGCTTCGGATGGACAAAAAGCTGATGGAGCAGCGCATGAAAAGCTCCGTAGATGCTCTGACCGGCGTATTCAGCCGACTGGCATACCATGAGCGCCTGGAGCAGTACGCGGATGCCGTTCCGGAGGATCTGACCGTCTTTCTCATGGACATCAACGGCCTAAAGGGGGTCAACGATGCCCTGGGGCACGAGGCGGGGGACGAGCTGATATGCGGCGCTGCCCAATGTATCACCCAGGCGGTGGGGGAGCGGGGAAAAATCTTCCGCATCGGCGGGGATGAGTTCGTGGTGCTGGGGCAAATGACCAAGGCCCAGGCCCAGAAAATTCTGGCGGCACTGCAACGGATTACGGCGGCCTGGTCCGGGACGAAGGTAAAGACGCTGAGTATTTCCGCCGGGTGCGCCTTTGCCGGCGACCATCCGGATTTTTCCGTAGAGCGGCTTACCAAGGAAGCGGATCTTGCCATGTATGCCCAGAAGCAGGAATATTACCGGGCAAAGAAGCTGTCCTCACCCGTCCCCGGTGGGAGCGGGGCGCGTCCATAAATAGAAAAGGGATTTCTGCTATCCGGGCAATTCGTTGCCGGAGGCGGAAATCCCTTTTTGCGTGCCCGGTGAGGGTGCGTTCTTTACCCGATTCCTGTCCGATGGGGCAATGCAATCAAAGAAAGCGGTGCTGCCATAATATTCTACCGGGGGATTGCAGAATGAACGTTGCGACGGTTGCCCGCCTGTCACGGCAAGCCGCTTCGCCGGTGAATCAAGGCGTGTCTGGCTTCTGCCCCAGCTTTCGCAGGGTCAGATTCTGATAGTGCAAGTACAGCATCCCAAAGGGATTTTTATAATCCGCATGCCAGGGCTTGTTCTTCCCGCAGAAATGCAGCACCGCCGTGTTGTCCATGACCCAGTTCAGGTCGTGACTGCCGGAGCTTCGGATCAGGTACTTGGCGTAGTTGCGCACGTCGTAGTTCCAGAGCACGTCCTCCACAGGCAGGGTCTGCTTTCCGTAGAGCATGTTGAACACATCCTGATCCGGCAGAATCAGCTCCTTCTCGTGCTCGCCGACACACCGGAACACATCCTCCGCCGTCACCAAACTCCGGGCGGCCTTCAGATCGATGAGCATCACGCCGGAATTAAAGTATTCATGCTCGGTGTCCAGCCGCCGCTGGTTGATCTCGTTTGCCATTTCGGTCAGCCCGGTGTGAGAGGCGGCCGCAAAGACCTTCCCGCCCAGATTTTGCTCCCACAGGGGGCGAAGGGGATTGATGATGAGCATATCCGGATCCAGATACAGCACCCGCTCCACCTGCCTGGGCAGAATCAGCGGCGAAAGCAGACGGTAGTACATCTCCTTGGGATAGCGCTTGCTGGTAGGGGCGTTCTCAAACAGGGTCGGCTCCACGGCAATGGGAATGAGCTTCGCGCCGAAGGCGGCGCAGAAAGCTTCCAGCTCCGCAAGCTTTCCGCCGGGAATGGCACTGTGGAGCAGATATACCGTCACGTCCTTCTCCTGGGGATTGCTGGCAAAAAAGGAATCCAGCATGACCTTGCAGGGGAGCAGATAGTTTTCATCCAGGGTAAGCAGTAAATTCATGGGAACCTCCTGATCGCTTCTTCCAAAAAGATGCCTTCATTATATGCCAAAACCAGGAACTTCTCAACGGCTTCACAGAAAAGTTACAAACCGGGCTGTCTCCCCGGCAGTGGGATTCCGTAAAATTTCCGGTGGATATCTTCCCGGAAATGACCGAAGTCCTGCAAATTTGTGGCTTTTTTCCTATACAAATCCTGGCTGTTGCAAAATAAAACCGTTCCGGAAGCAACACATTTGGAAAAAGTGCAAAAATTTCGAGAAAATATTTGCATTTTTTTGACGCATATGTTATAATGACCCGGTCACAAATGGATAATTGAATTATGCAATCACATGGGCGAAAATGGTACGCCCACAGATATGGAAAGGGGTAATTGCGAATGTCTCACAAATACGTTTATCTGTTCACCGAGGGCAACGGCAAAATGCGGGAGCTTCTGGGCGGAAAGGGCGCCAATCTGGCGGAAATGACCAACATCGGTCTGCCTGTCCCCCAGGGCTTTACTATTTCTACCGAAGCCTGCACCAAGTACTATGAGGATGGCAAGACCATCAACCCGGAAATCCAGGCGGAAATCATGCGCTATGTGGACAAGCTGGAGGAAATCACCGGCAAGAAGTTCGGCGATCATGAGAACCCGCTGCTGGTTTCCGTCCGTTCCGGCGCCCGTGCCTCCATGCCCGGCATGATGGACACCATCCTGAACCTGGGTCTGAACGAGGACGTGGTGGCCGTTATGGCCGCCAAGTCCGGCAATCCCCGGTGGGCCTGGGACTGCTACCGCCGGTTCATCCAGATGTACTCCGACGTGGTCATGGAAGTGGGCAAGAAGTACTTCGAGGCTCTCATCGACCAGATGAAGGCCAAGAAGGGCGTCACCCAGGACGTGGAGCTGGATGCCGACGACCTGAAGGAGCTAGCTTCCCAGTTCAAGGCCGAGTACAAGTCCAAGCTGGGTGAGGACTTCCCCACCAACCCCAAGGAGCAGCTGATGGGCGCCATCAAGGCCGTGTTCCGCTCCTGGGACAATCCCCGTGCCAACGTTTACCGCCGGGAGAACGACATCCCCTATTCCTGGGGCACTGCCGTCAATGTCATGCCCATGGTATTTGGCAACCTGAACGACAATTCCGGCACCGGCGTGGCCTTTACCCGTGACCCCGCCACCGGCGAGAAGAAGCTCATGGGCGAGTTCCTGACCAACGCCCAGGGCGAGGATGTGGTGGCCGGTGTCCGTACCCCCATGCCCATTGCCCAGATGGCTGACAAGTTCCCCGAAGCATATGAGCAGTTCGTCAAGGTCTGTGCATTGCTGGAGGACCACTACCGGGATATGCAGGATATGGAGTTCACCGTGGAGAACGGCAAGCTCTATATGCTCCAGACCCGTAACGGCAAGCGTACCGCCAAGGCCGCTCTGAAGATCGCCTGTGACCTCTTGGACGAGGGCATGATCGATGAGAAGAAGGCCGTTTCCATGATCGACCCCCGGAATCTGGATACCCTGCTGCACCCCCAGTTTGATGCCAAGGCTCTGAAGGAGGCTACCCCCATCGGCCGTGGTCTGGGCGCTTCTCCCGGAGCTGCCTGCGGCAAGGTCGTGTTCTCTGCCGAGGATGCGGAAAAGTGGGCCGCCAGAGGCGAAAAGGTTGTTCTGGTTCGTCTGGAGACTTCTCCTGAGGATATCACCGGCATGAAGGTTGCCCAGGGCATCCTGACTGTTCGCGGCGGCATGACCTCTCACGCTGCCGTTGTGGCCCGGGGCATGGGTTCCTGCTGCGTCTCCGGCTGCGGCGAGATCAATATGGACGAAGAGCACAAGCAGTTTACGCTGGGCGGCAAGACCTACCACGAGGGCGACTTCATCTCCATCGATGGTTCAACCGGCAATATTTATGAAGGCGTTATCCCCACTGTGGATGCCGAAATCGCCGGTGAGTTCGGCCGCATTATGGCTCTGGCCGACAAGTACCGCACCATGAAGGTCCGCACCAATGCCGATACCCCCACCGATGCCAAGAAGGCAAAGGAGCTGGGCGCAGAGGGCATTGGCCTGTGCCGTACCGAGCATATGTTCTTTGACCCCGAGCGGATTGCTGCTTTCCGGGAGATGATCTGCTCCGATACCGTTGCAGAGCGGGAGACCGCTCTGGACAAGATCCTGCCCTATCAGCAGGGTGACTTTGAGAAGCTCTATGAGGCCCTGGAGGGAAGCCCTGTGTGCATCCGCTTCCTGGACCCCCCTCTGCATGAGTTCGTTCCCACCACCCAGGCTGAGATCGAGCAGCTTGCTGCGGCCCAGGGCAAGAGCGTAGAGGCCATCAAGGCCATCATCGCCTCCCTGCATGAGTTCAACCCCATGATGGGCCACCGCGGCTGCCGTCTGGCCGTCACCTTCCCGGAGATCGCCGTGATGCAGACCCGTGCCGTCATCCGCGCCGCCATCAATGTGCAGAAGAAGCACCCCGACTGGAACATGGTCCCCGAGATCATGATCCCCCTGGTGGGCGAGGTCAAGGAGCTGAAATTCGTCAAGGACGTGGTGGTCAAGACCGCCGATGAGGAGCTGGCCGCCGCCGGTATGAACATGAAGTACCTGGTGGGCACGATGATCGAGATCCCCCGCGCGGCCCTCACCGCCGACGAGATCGCCAAGGAGGCCGAGTTCTTCTCCTTCGGCACCAACGACCTGACCCAGATGACCTTCGGCTTCAGCCGTGACGACGCCGCCAAGTTCCTGACCGCTTACTATGACACCAAAATCTACGAGAGCGATCCGTTCCAGCACCTGGATCAGATCGGCGTTGGCAAGCTGGTCAAGATGGCTGCCCACGATGGCCGCGAGACCAACCCGAACCTGGGCCTGGGCATCTGCGGCGAACACGGCGGCGACCCCAGCAGTGTCGAGTTCTGCCACAACGTTGGCCTGGACTACGTCAGCTGCTCTCCCTACCGTGTTCCCATCGCCCGCCTTGCCGCTGCACAGGCTGCTATTAAAAATCCCAGAGCGAAGTAATTGATTTTTAACGAATTATCGTTAAAAATCAAAGCCCGAGAAAGACTGAAAAATGACTGAAATGTGCGCCGCTGCTTGCCAGCGGCGCACATTTGTGTTTTGCGTAAAACATACACCTCGACCCTTAAATTTGTCCGGGAACAGCGCCTGAACCGGCTCGGTCTATCGCTTTTTCCAACAGGTCATGCAGCACGGTGCTACAGTTCTTGGCTGTGTCGAAATCGCCCGAAGCAAAAGGTGTAAGGCAAATAGTTCGTACAATAATCATCAAGATGAGAGAAACGGTCATAGCCAAGCGGTAATCCCTGCGCCGGTATCCGTTCAGGCTTGGCAGGCTGCTTAGGGGCAGGGAAAAAACTACATCTTGCCGTGTAGAACATGATGATGTAAAATAGAAACAACGAGATGTTCCCTTCGTAAAGACAGCGATACGCCATAACCAAAGTCTGCTGATGATGCAATAACTTACAGCCGTGCAGTTCGCGCCGAGGGCCAGGAGAATACAATTCGTTGGAGGTGTGCATTATGCCAAAGCCAAAATGGAATTTGAACACCATTTACATATCTGAGCGACTGCAAGAGAGCCTGCGGCCTATTTCCCGCTGCGCCATGACGACAGTGGTTGCACCCATGGGCTATGGAAAAACCACAGCGGTGAACTGGTATCTCGGCGAGCACGCCAAAGCAGAGCCGCTGCATATTATCCGTATCAGCGTGTATTCCGACAACCTTGCGATTTTCTGGAAGAGCGTACAGGAGGCGTTTGCCCGCGCAGGGTTCACCTTCCTGCGCGAGTATCCCTGCCCAACGGACGCGGCAGGCGGCGGGCTTCTGGTGGACGATCTCTGCCATATGCTGGCGGGCGAATCCCCCTGTTATATCTTTGTTGACGATTTTCATCTGCTGACGGACAAGCGCGCACCTCTGTTCCTTTGCATGTTGGCAAATCGGCTGCCTGCAAATGTGCATGTGATCGTTGCAAGCCGTGACCGCTTTTTGCCCGCTGCGGAAGCGGTGCGGCTGGGGGGAAAGGTATATCAAATCAGCATGGAACAGTTGCGCCTCAACCATACGGAGCTTGCAGTTTATGCCCACCGCTGCGGGACAAAGCTTTCCGATGCGCAGGTGGAAAGCCTTCTCTATTCCAGCGAGGGCTGGTTCTCTGCCGTGTATCTGAACCTGTGTACCCTCTCCGAGCGCGGCGTGCTGCCCAGCCGAAACTCTGACATCTACGCTACTTTTACCGCCGCTATGATCGATCCGCTGCCGGAAAGGCAGCGGGAGTTTTTGGCGGTAATGGGCCTTGCCGATGAGTTTACCATCGAAATGGCGCAGTATATCACAGGAGATGCGGATGCGGCGCAGATCCTCGCCATGCTGACCGAGCAGAACGCCTTTGTCACGCGTTTGCCGGATGGCGTGACCTATCGCTTCCATCACATGATGAAGGAATGTGCCGAACGGAGCTTTCACGAGATGAAGGCGGAAACACAAAAGCTCTATTGGGAGCGTTTCGGGCAGTGGTATGAAAACCAAAGACAGTATCTTCACGCTATTGCTGCCTACCGAAAAAGTGAGGACTACCATGCGCTGCTGCGGGTCATTCGCGGTGATGCAGGCATTCTGCTGGCTTCGCTGAAGCCGGAGGATCTGCTGGACGCCATAAACAAATGCCCCGCCGAGACATTGAAAGCCAATCCCTTTGCCATTTTGGTCCTGATGCGGCGGATGTTCACATGGCGGCAGATCCCGAAGATGCTGGAGCTGAAAGAACTGCTGCTGACAGCCATTGAGGAACACCCAGAATTGTCGGAGGAGGAGCGCGGCAACCTGCTGGGGGAGTGCGACCTTATCCTGAGCTTTCTCTGCTATAATGACATCAGCGCCATGAGCCGCCTGCACCGCAGTGCCAGCAGGCAGATGTCCCGCCCCGCCATCAGCATCCAATCCGGCGGCGGCTGGACCTTTGGTTCGCCGTCCGTCCTGATGATGTTCTACCGCGCACCGGGAGAGCTTGAGGGCGAGCTTGCCGAGATGGACGAGTGTATGCCCCATTACTATAAGGTTACGAACAACCACGGGCAGGGCGCGGAAACCATCATGCGCGCAGAGGCATTGTTCTGCCAGGGGCATTTTACCGATGCGCACATCGAGCTGGAGCGCGCCTACGCGCAGGTCAGGGACAACGGGCAGATCAACATGGCGCTATGTTGTGATTTTCTGTCGCGGCGGCTTTCTCTGCATACCGATGTGGAGCAGCGATATACCTTTGCGGAAAGATACGCAGCGCTGCTGCAGTATCACGATGCATCGTGGATCAACATCTGGAGTGCCACCAGTGCCTATTATCACGCGCTGCGGGGGGAAGCAGAAGAGATCCCGGAGATTTTTTCGCAGCACAGGCTCTCCACCATCAATATGCTTGCGCCGGGCAAGCCTATGATGGAGATGATCGAAAATCAGGTGTATCTTGCCCAAGGCGCCTATGCCAAGGTGGTGGGACGCAGCGCAGAACTGCTGGCGGTATGCAAGGCGATGCACTACGCGCTGGTGGTGCTGCATATCCGCATCCAGACGGCGGCAGCCTATGAGAAATTGGGCAAGACCGAGGAGGCCCGTGCATGGCTGCGGAAGGCGCTTGCCGACGCGGAACCGGATGGCTTTGTGATGCCGTTCGTGGAGAACTACGCCCGCCTGAAGCCCATTCTTGAGCGCGAGATGAAGAACGACTTGATCGTGAAGATCACGGATCTTGGCGAAGCAGCAAAGGCGCGAAACGCCGCAAGCGTGCGTCCGGCAGCATTTGATGTGCTGACAGCGCGGGAATTTGAAATTGTAGAGTTGATGGTGCAGCGGCTCAGCAACCGCGAGATCGCCGAAAAGCTCTATCTCTCCGAGGGAAGCGTCAAGCAGTACGCGAACCAGATCTATTCAAAACTTCATATTGATGGCGATACCCGAACCAAGCGAAAGCAGCTTGCCGAGCTGCTGGGGAAAAAGCCCTAGCCTTTAGTTAATGGTTATCCCACCCGATCCACCGTACAATGCAGGTACGGTGGATCTTTATTTTTGCGGAAGGGAGGGCCTACACTTGAACCGAAGGTATCTCACAGCTGTCACGCCGCTGTCTGATTATATTCTGCAGGTCGATTTTGTGTCCGGAAGTCGGCTTTTGCTGGATATGAAGCCGTATCTGGATAAGATCCGGTTTCGCCCGCTTGCTGATGCGCGGGTGTGGAACAGCGCTGTGACCAACGGCATCTTTGTCCGCTTTGGCGATGTGGAATTGAGCCACGATGAGATATTGTCTATGGCGGAGCAGGAGCATTGACACGGTTTATCTGACAAAGGAGCGTATCACGATGAAACACTTAGAACAATTTTTGTCTCTCGCTTTGGCGCTGATGCTGTGCCTGAGCCTTGCTGCCTGCGGCGAGAGCAATGAAGATTACGGCGATGACGGCAGCGACTACAATTTGTACGGTGTTCCGGATTCCATCGAGGGACTCGTCAAGGACAGTGAACAGATGGCAAATCTGTACCTATACGGCGGCGCATGGACAGGTGAGGACAATGGCAGCCTGATCGCTGCCACCAGTGATGACGGCGATGAGGTGCGCTTTGCACTGTATGATGCCGATGAAGAACTGACTGCCAGCGGATTCATACAGTTTGTGCCGGAGTATGATTATGACTATTTCTACAACGAGCACGACGGGATCGCGTATCGCAGCTGGTTCGATGAGGACGGTGCGCTGTATGTGGCAGATCTCGGAACCTTTACGCGGTTGACAGGCGATGCACCGGGCGAAAATATCGGCGACACCGGATTTGAGATGATGGCAGGCACCTGGTATCTGGATGCAGAAGCGGACGCGCGCAGCATCATTGTGATGGATGAAAACGGCGGTTGGGAGCTGATGGAGCGTCCCGACGGCGATGGAGATCCTGCCACAGTGGACAGCGGCACCATCGAGATGGCACCCGATGACGACGAAGAACTGTATCTTGCGGTTTCTTCCCAGTTCGAGGATGTAGTCTATGAGTTCACCCTGATCGACCACGATACAATGTGCTGGGGCGGCGAGTTCGAGTACTATCAGAAGATGGCATAACAGTCACGGCAAGGAGGGGCGTATCATGAAAAACCGAGGAAAGAACGCCGCGTTCTTCGCGCAGGTGATGGTGCTTTGCCTGAGCCTTGCCGCCTGCGGCAATTCCGACGATGCGGCGGGGGACGATTGGCGCACAACCGGCATGGTGGTCGACAGCGGAACCATCACCCATGACGGCGACAGCGTGGATGTTCTGGTCACAGTGAGCGAGAGCAGCGCAGCCTTCTACCGGGATATCCCAGAGCAGGTGCTGTTTGACAGCGTTGCTTTCCCCATGGACATTCCCGATGCGGAGCAGGCGTTTCACAGCATCTCTTTTGACGATCTGGACGGCGACGGCGAGAGCGATGTATGGGTGAGCTTTCTTCACGAAAACGGGGATGTGACCGATCTGATCTGGATCTGGGATCCGGAGGAGCGCTATGTCTATCGGGAGGATCTGTCCGCGATTCCGGCTGACGAGGGCGATCTGAGCGATTATGCAGGGCTTTGGGAGTACCCGGACGAAAAGCTTTGGCTGCGTATCTATGAGGATGCGACATGGGAATTTGTAAATGATCAGGAGGATGTCCTTGAATACGGCACGCTGTGGGCGGACGAAAACGGTGTGACGCTGCACTTTGACGGCAGCGGTGATACCCTGCAGCTGGATCGTACCGTCAGCGGCGATCTCATCAACAGTGTGAACGGCGGTATGCTTTTCCCGACGGAGGGCATCCGATAAGGCAGAATAGGAGACGAATATGGAAGAAAAGAATAAAAACCTGACGGATGAACAGCTTTCGCAGCAGCTCCGCAAGAGTAAAGGCGGAAAATGGGGCGGAATGCTCCTTTCGCTGCTGGGCGGCGTGATTGTCTTTGCGGGTATCGTGCAGGACGGCAATCTTGTACTGATCGTTGCGGGCGTTGTGATCCTCGCACTGGGGCAGACAGCAAAGGGAAAATCCAAGGAGCGGGCCGACCGCCAGACCTTCGATGCCCTGGCGCCGGATATTGTAAGCACAGTCTTTGACAACATACAGATGGATCCCGCCCCGCACATGCTGGATGCGAAGGATACAAACATCCCTCTGCCAGGCCACACCTATTGCAGCGGCAGCGGGTATATCCGCGGAACCTATCAGGGGCTGACCACCGAATTGTGTACCGTCAGGCTGACGGAGGTGAACGAGTTTCAGCGCGAGGAAACCGGTCAGTGGGAGAAAAACGAGCGCGAGGTCTATACCGGGCAGTGGATGCTGTGCGAACTGAACCGGGAATTCCCGACCTGGCTGACCATCTGGCCAAGAGAACGGATGGATAAGCTGTTCGGCAGCAAAACCATCCGGACAGGAAACGAGACCTTCGATAAGCGTTTTAATGTAAGCAGCGATGATGAAGCTGCAGCCCTTCGCATTCTGACGCCCGACTGTGCAGAGAAAATTCTGGCGCTGGCAGATTCCTCCTTCGGTAAGCTTGCCATAAACCTCAACAGTGACGGCAGACTGTATCTCGCGGTTCACAGCGGGCACGGCTTTTTTGACATCGGCAAGGGCCGCGAAAATCCGGCACAGCTGCGCCAGCGCTTTACCCGTGAGCTGATGTGGTTTGCGAATATGATCGATGTGTTCCGCAGCGTGTAAGGGAGGTGGGCAATATGCCGCTTTGGCTTGCTGTGGTGCTGTTGGCATCGGCAGTTATCGGTATCGTGCTGTGCCGTAAATATCTGCGCAGAAACAAAACCGCGCGCATTCTCGGTATCAGCATCTGTGTGCTGCTGGCGTTGGTCTGCATCCTGTATATCGGTCTGACCCTTCTCTTTGTGGATGCGGTGCAAAACCAGCCGCCTGTATTGTGACAAGCAAGACACCGGCAGAGGTTGAAGGAGGCCGTATGAAAAAGAATCGAATGGTCTTCTTCCTGTTTGCCGCATTCCTGCTCTGGTTCGGCATCATGTCCTTTGCCGGTATGCTCTCCGTTTCCTGATACTGCGTACCCATGCTGGGTTGCAATAGGCGCATTTCAGCCAAAAAAACTTGTATGCGCAGCGCGTGCTGCAAAAAAACAGGATATGGCTACAATACTTTTCATAAGCAAAAGGGCGGTGAGAGCATTGTCAGCTTTCACGAATCCGAGGATGGCTAAATAGTTAAACCAAAGTGCACCACCTGTAAAAAGGTGGTGCGCTTTTTGGTGTTGTGGAAAAATAAATAATAAAGGCAGCCGCCAGGGGCTGCGTGCTCCTGGCGGCTGCTTCTGCCGCTGTTAAATGCTTTTATTACGCGTCCAGATCCTCAAACGCTTCCAGGCCCTTTTTGGCTTCGGCCTTGGCGTCGCCGTGCTTTACCAAGCACATGGTCACAAAGCTCAGCGCCACAAACAGCGCCGCGTAGGGGAACAGCACACGGTAGTCAATGGCCCGCATGAGCGAGCCCGCCACGATGGGCGTTACGACCTGGGCGGCCATCGAGAAGGTGTAATAATACCCGGTAAACTTGCCAATGTCGCTGCCGCGGCACATCTCTACCACCATGGGCAGCGAGTTCACGTTGATGGCGGCCCACGCCAGGCCCACCAGTGCAAACACCACGTACATGATGGGCTGGATGCAAGAGTAGGTCGTGGTCAGCAGGTAGCCCAGCATAAAGCAGGTGGCCAGCAGCACAATGCCGCACTGGATGGTCCGCTTGCGGCCAATCTTGGCGGCCAGCGCACCGATGGGAATGTACGAGACAATAGCGCCCGCCGTGGCAACCAGCAGGCAGGTGGAGGCCCCGCCCAGGCCCTCGCCCATGACGGCCTCGACATACTTGGTAAACCACGTGGTAACGCCGTTATAGCCGATGAACCACAGCGAGATGGAGACCAGCAAAAATCCCAGGCTGCGCTTGACGGGCGCGGGCAGGACCTCGTGCCCGGCACCGTCGTCGGTGGCAAGGTTCCACTCGGGGTGCTCGGCCTCCAGCTTTTGGTTTTCGACTTCCAGCTTGGGTTCTTTGATGGTCAGGTACAAAATGGCCACCGCCACGACCATGATCATCGAAACGATAAAGAACAGCGGCCGGTAGCTGACGTGCGCCATGCCCTTGGTTTTGGAAGCCGGGTACAGCACCGCCGCCAGCGCCAGGTACAAAATGCCGCCCACGGCACCCATCAGGTTGATGATAGCGTTGGCGCGGCTGCGCAGGGGCTTGGGGGTCACGTCGGGCATCAGCGCCACGGCAGGGGAGCGGTAGGTGCCCATCGAAACCAGCAGCAGGCCCAGCACCACAATAAACAGCACCAGCGTGCCGGTGCTGGGGGTGGCGGCATAGCGGTCGTCCAGCAGCGGGATCAGGTTCATCAAAATGGCCGCCGCAGCGGTGCCGCCCACAATAAACGGCATGCGCCGCCCGATGCGGGTGCTGGTCTTGTCGGACAGCGCCCCAAAGAACGGCAGCAAAAACAGCGCCAATACGTTGTCTGCCGCCATAATGGCACCGGCAAAGGTTTCGTTCAGCTTAAAAGTGTCGGTCAAGATCAGGGTCATCACGCTGTCGTACATCTGCCAAAAGGTGCAGATCGACAAAAACGCAAGGCCCACCAGAATGGTGCGGCGGTTGTTCAGCTTCACGGCAATTTCTCCTAACTTCCTAACTTATTGATAGAGGACAAAATCCCCCTTATTTACCACATTGTAGCATTTATTGTGCTACTTGTCCAGAATTGCACAGATGCAACTGCGAAATTTACGCGAATTTGACGAAGCAAATACTACGCTGCCAGCATCCGCCACACTCTAATTATGAACATTTTCCAAATATTATGCTGCCCCTCTTGCACCCTGGTGTGGGAAAGACTATTATATATCACGCAGAAATAATTAACACATGATAATAATTAACAGGAGGTGCTCTATGATGGGCTCGGAGATCCCCAACCTACACGGGGTATTTCGGTTTGTTTCGCGGCTGCATACGCTGGCTAAGCGCGGGATGCGCGGGGCGTTGGCGGATTGCCCTAAGTGCCACTTCGGCATGCTGGAAAATCTGCACATCATCATCCAACAGCACGGCGTGGACGGTGCGGTCTATGTTTCGGATGTGGCTCGTGCGGTGCGGCAGCCGATGCCTGCTATCTCGCGCGGACTGCGCACAATGGAACGGGACGGCAGCATCGTGCGCGAGACCGACCCCAACGACCGCCGCAAAACGCTGGTGCGCATCACCCCGCAGGGAGAGCAGGCTCGCCTGCAAAGCGAGCAAGCGCTCAACGACTACTTCGCCCGCGTGATGGCGCGGCTGACGCCGGAGCAGCTCAGCCAGATGAATGCCCTGCGCGGTGTGCTGCTGGACGCCATTGAGGCCGAAAACGACGCACAGGACCAAAAGTGCAGCCTTTTAAGTCACGCAAAACAGCCAAATCGTGCAAAATCGACAAATCAAGGAGAACCCGCCAATGACTAAAATTTTCAAACAGCTGGCGCGCCATTGGGCGGCGTGCCTGGCCGTGGTGGCCCTGCTGATCGTGCAGGCCTACTGCGACCTGTCGCTGCCGGACTACACCAGCAAAATTGTGGACATCGGCATCCAGCAGGGCGGCATCGAAAGCCCCGTGCCGGAGACCATCCGTGACACCACCCTGCAAGCGTTGGAGCTGCTGATGCCCGAGGACACTGCCGCGCAGGTTGACCAGTGGTACAGTATGAAAGACGTGGATGGCCTGTGGCATCTTTCACCGGACGCCGACATGGCCGAGCTGGAAGCTGCTTTTACCACGCCCGACGTGGTGCTGTACATGGCCGCTGCGCAAAATGCCGCGCAGGCCGCAGGCAGCGCCGAGACCATGACCCCCAGCATCTACGACTTGGATGCCGTCAGCCGGCAGTTTGCGGCGATGGCTCAGGCCCCCGACGCGCGGGAAATGCTGCAAAATCAGCTTTCCACCGCCATCTCTCAACTGGACGCGACGATGGCTGACAATCTGTCCAGTCAGGCCGTGCTGCTTGTTGGGCTTGAGTACGAGGCCCAGGGCACCGCGCACGATGTGCAGATGGCCTATCTGCTGCGCATCGGCGGGCAGATGCTGGGCCTGACCCTGCTGATGGTCGCCGCAGCCGTGGCCGTGGGCTTCATCGCGTCCCGCGTGTCGGCTGCCATCGGCCGCGACCTGCGCCGTGAGGTGTTCTCCACCGTCGTGGGCTACTCCAACGCCGAGATTGAAAGGTTTTCCACCGCGTCGCTGATAACCCGCACCACCAACGACATCCAGCAGGTGCAGTTCGTCTGCGTGATCCTGCTGCGCATGGTGGCGTACGCGCCTATTTTGGGCATTGGCGGCATTTTGCACGTGGCAGCGGGCAATACTGGGCTGGAATGGATCATCTTTGCGGCGGTTGCGGCGCTGCTGGTGCTCATCACGATTTTGATGAACCTTGCCATGCCCAAGTTTAAACTGATGCAGACGCTGGTTGACCGGCTGAACCTTGTCAGCCGCGAAATACTGACCGGCATTATGCCGATTCGCGCGTTCAGCCGCGAAAAATTCGAGGAAGCACGCTTTGACAAAGCCAACCGTGACCTGATGAGCACCCAGCTGTTCACCAACCGCACAATGACCGCCATGATGCCGTTTATGACGCTGATCATGAACGGCACCAGCCTGCTGATCGTCTGGTTCGGCGGCAAGGCCATGGACCTGGGCACGATGCAGGTCGGCGAGATGATCGCCTTCATCACCTACACGATGCAGATCGTCATGTCGTTCCTGATGCTGGCGATGGTGGCGGTCATGTTGCCTCGCGCCGGTGTGGCGGCGGACCGTATCGACGAGGTCATCCGCACCCCGGCCACCATCCACGACCCCGACGCGGCTACTGCAAAACTGGCACTGGAACGAAAAAACTGGAACGGCGAAGTCGAGTTCAAGGATGTCAGCTTCTGCTACCCCGGTGCCGACAGTGACGCGCTGGAGCACATCAGCTTTACGGCCAAGCCCGGCCAGACGACGGCCATCATTGGCTCGACCGGCTGTGGCAAATCGACACTGCTCAACCTCATCCCGCGCTTTTACGATGTCACCGGCGGCGCCGTCTGCATCGACGGCGTTGACGTGCGCGAGATGCCGCAGGCTACCCTGCATGACCTGATGGGCTATGTGCCGCAGAAGGGCGTGCTGTTCAGCGGTACGATCGAAAGCAACCTGAAATTCGCCGGGGAGCACATCACCGACGAGGATGTGCGCACGGCGGCGGGCATCGCCCAGGCGGCCGAGTTCATCGACGCCAAGCCCGAGGGCTACGCCAGCCCCATTGCACAGGGCGGCAGCAATGTTTCCGGCGGGCAGAAGCAGCGCCTTTCCATTGCGCGTGCCATCGCCAAAAAGCCACGCATCTATCTGTTTGATGATAGCTTCTCGGCGCTGGATTACAAAACTGATGTGGCGCTGCGCCGCGCGCTGAAGGCCCAGACCGACAACGCGACGGTCATTATCGTGGCACAACGCATTTCAACCGTGCTGCATGCCAACCGCATCCTCGTGTTGGACGAGGGACGCATCGTGGGCGACGGCACCCATGCCCAGCTGCTGGAAAGCTGCCCCGAATATCAGGAGATCGCGCGCAGCCAGCTGAGCCAGAAGGAACTGAATCTGTCAAAGGAGGGTGAGTGATATGCCAAGACCCGGACGCATGACCACTGAGCGCGCCAAGAACTTTAAGGGCAGCTTGCTGCAACTGCTGCAGGCGCTGGGCAAGTACAAGCTCTCGCTTGTCGTAGTAGTTGCTTTTGCCATACTTTCGACTATTTTTAACATTGCCGGTCCCAAGGTCCTCGCCAAAGCCACCACGGCACTGGCCACCGGCTGGATCGCCAAGCTGCGCGGTACGGGCGGCATCGACTTTGGCTACATCGGCAAAATTTTGCTGATTTTGCTGGGGATGTACCTGCTGTCCTCGGCGTTCAGCTTTATTCAGGGCTGGCTGATGAGCGGCCTGTCCCAAAAAGTCTGCTATGATTTCCGCCGCCAGATCAGCGAAAAGATCGACCGCCTGCCGCTGGCCTACTTTGAAAAGCGCACCGTGGGCGAGGTGCTCTCCCGCATCACCAACGATGTGGACACGCTGGGACAAAGCCTGAACCAGTCGGTGACGCAGCTGATCACCAGCGTTACCACGATGATCGGAGTTTTGATCATGATGCTGTCCATCAGCGGCAAAATGACGCTGATCGCGCTGCTGATCTTGCCGGTCTCGCTGGCACTGGTGCTGCTGGTGGTAAAATTCAGCCAAAAATATTTTAAGGCACAGCAGGCAACGCTGGGCGTCGTCAACGGCCAGGTCGAAGAAATTTACTCCGGCCACAACGTCATCAAGGCGTTCAACCGTGAGGAAACCGTGCTGGCGGATTTCAACGTCGCCAACGATAAGCTGTACGAATCTGCGTGGAAAAGCCAGTTCCTTTCCGGCCTGATGCAGCCTATCATGAACTTTGTGGGCAATCTGGGCTATGTGGCGGTGGCCGTCGCGGGCAGCATTTTTGCCGCAGCCGGGGCCATCACCATCGGCGATATCCAGGCGTTTATTCAGTACGTCAAAAACTTCACACAGCCCATCCAGCAGCTGGCGCAGGTGTCCAATATGCTGCAAAGCATGGCCGCTGCCGCCGAGCGGGTGTTCGAGTTTTTGAACGAGCCGGAGGAAGAGCAGCTGGCAGACCCCGCCCGCCGCGCCGACCCCGCCGACATTGACGGACAGGTCACCTTTGACCATGTGCGCTTCGGCTACACCCCGGATAAGACCGTCATCCACGACTTCAGCTGCACGGTGCAGCCCGGCCAGAAGGTAGCCATCGTAGGCCCCACCGGCGCGGGCAAGACCACCATGGTCAAGCTGCTGATGCGCTTTTACGATGTGGACGCTGGTGCCATTACGCTGAATGGCCGCAATGTGCGCGATTTTGACCGCAGCGCCCTGCGAGAAGGCTTCGGCATGGTATTGCAGGATACCTGGCTGTTCAAGGGCACGATCATGGAGAACATCCGCTATGGCCGCTTGGATGCCACCGACGAGGAGGTCATTGCCGCCGCCAAGGCCGCGAACGCTGACCACTTTATCCGCACGCTGCCCGGCGGCTACCAGATGGAGCTGAACGAGGACGCGTCCAATGTCAGCCAGGGCCAGAAGCAGTTGTTGACCATCGCCCGTGCGATTCTGGCCGACAATCGCATTTTGATTTTGGACGAAGCAACATCCAGCGTCGATACCCGCACCGAGCAGCGCATCCAGACCGCGATGGACCGCCTGATGCAGGGCCGCACCAGCTTCGTCATCGCGCACCGCCTGTCCACCATCAAGGACTCCGACCTCATCCTCGTGATGCGGGAGGGCGACATCGTAGAGCAGGGCACGCACGACCAGCTGATCGAAAAGGGCGGCTTCTACGCCGACCTCTACAACAGCCAGTTCGAGGACGTTGTGGATTAACGCCCCTCTCCTTATGAAAACACCTCAGCTTTCTTGTCGGAAGCTGAGGTATTTTCTTTTGTCAACGCCCAAAGAGTGTGCTATAATTATCTTTGTGTCTTGAAGTAGGAAAGGAGTTTGAAACTCAATGGAAACTGCAACCAAGCCCTACGCATTCAGCCGAAAGGTGTTCTGCGAAGGGATGCGGGACGGCGTGCCCATCGCATTGGGCTATTTTGCCGTCTCATTTTCGCTGGGTATTGCGGCCCGCACCGCCGGCCTGACCCCGCTGCAGGGATTTATCGCCAGCCTGTTCAACAATGCTTCTGCCGGCGAGTATGCCGCATTCTCTCTGATCGCCGCCGGGGCCACCTATGTGGAAGTCGCCATCATCACCCTCATCGCCAACGCGCGGTATCTGCTGATGAGCTGTGCGCTGGCTCAGCGGTTCGCCCCCGGCACGCCGTTCTTCCACCGGCTCATCATCGGCTACGACGTGACCGATGAACTGTTCGGCATCACCATCGCACGGCCCGGATACCTGAACCCGTTCTATACCTACGGCGCGATCACGCTGGCCGCTCCCGCGTGGGCCATGGGCACGGCGCTGGGCATCGTGGCGGGCAATCTGCTGCCCCTGCGGGCGGTCAGCGCCCTCAGCGTGGCGCTGTACGGCATGTTCCTCGCCATCATCATCCCGCCGGCACGGAAAAACAAGGTCGTTGCCGTGCTGGTCATGCTGAGCTTTGCCCTCAGCTTCGCCTGTAACTATCTCCCGGGCATCGCTTCGCTGTCGGACGGCACGCGCACCATCCTGCTGACGGTGCTCATCTCCTGCGGTGCGGCGATCCTGTTCCCGGTCAAGCTGCAGAATGAGGAGGCAGAACAATGACATACAACAACTGGGTCTACATCGCGGTCATGGCGGCCGTCTCCTATGCGATCCGCGTTCTGCCGCTGACCCTCATCCGCAAACCCATCAAAAATCAGTTCATCCAGTCGTTCCTTTATTATGTTCCGTATGTGACGCTGGCGGTCATGACCTTCCCGGCCATCGTCAACGCGACCCAAAGCCCCGTCGCGGGCGCGGTGGCGCTGGTGGTCGGCATCGCCGCCGCATGGTTCGGCGCCAGCCTGTTTCAGGTGTCGGTGGCGTGCTGCGCGGTGGTGTTCGTCATCGAACT
>OIYP01000450.1_pt1 | contig 26760 bp, 21 predicted proteins | sample 1588261 | NCBI WGS metagenome assembly OIYP01 (sample SAMN03283293) | human gut metagenome | biome: human-associated habitat; material: feces | host: Homo sapiens | place: Peru | collected 2012
GACGGATCAGGGTCTTAGGAATGCTGGCATTCACGCCATACATGCTCATGTGGTCACCATTATAGGTAGCCCATCCTAATGCCAACTCTGAAAGGTCGCCGGTACCGATAACCATACCACCCATCTTATTGGCTAAATCCATCAGGATCTGGGTACGTTCACGAGCCTGGGAATTCTCGTAAGTCACATCATGCACACTGGCATCCTGACCGATGTCCTCAAAGTGCTGGGTTACAGCCTTGGCGATGCTGATTTCCTTAATGGTAATACCAAGACTCTGCATCAGCGAGATAGCATTATTGTAGGTTCTGTCTGTGGTTCCGAATCCCGGCATAGTGACACCTACGATACCCTTTCGGTTCATTTTGAGTTTATCAAAAGCTTTTACACAAACGAGTAAGGCCAACGTAGAATCCAAACCGCCGCTAATACCGATTACTACGGTCTTGGCATGGGTATGAACGATACGCTTGGCTAGTCCCATGAGTTGGATATTGAAAATTTCCTCGCAGGAGGCATTCATATCGCTGCTGGTAGGAATAAACGGATGAGGATTCACCTCACGTTCCAACACAAAATCGCGTTCATTCTCGGTTGGTTCTGCTTCGATATTACGGATATTGAACTGACCGCCGAGAACAGAATATTTAATGTTGCGCTGGGCATTTACATAAGTAGAATTCGTACGACGCTCAGAGCGGAGTTTCTCTACATCTATCTGTGAGATAACCATCTGCGGTTCAATAGAGAAACGTTCACTCTGTGAAAGTAAAACTCCATTCTCATAAATCAGGGCATTTCCACCATAAACCACATCCTGCGTACTCTCACCGAATCCGCAGGAACTGTAGATATATCCGGTCATGGTACGGGCACTCTGCTGGCTGAGCAGACTCTTCAGATAATGATGCTTTCCGATAAGTTCGTCGCTTGCAGAAAGATTGAAAATCAGGTCTGCTCCTGCTAGCGCCAGTTTGTTGCTAGGAGGAGCCGGAGCCCATACATCTTCGCAGATTTCCACACCAAACTGTACGCCATCGAAAGTTTGAAAAATCTGAACATCAGGCATCAGTTTCACCTTATGTCCGGCATAACGGACTTCGCAATCTCTCAGGTCCTGAGCCGAGGCAAACCAGCGTTTCTCGTAAAACTCGCTGTAGTTTGGAAGATATGTCTTTGGTACAATACCGAGAATCTGTCCATGCTGGATAATGATACCACAATTGAGCAACAAGTCGCCCGCTATCACCGGCGCACCCACGATAGAGATGATATCGAGTTTGCGTGTGAAATCGAGCAACATCATCACCGCCTGTTCAGATGATTCAAGAAGCATCTGCTGACGGAAGAGATCCTGACAGGAATAGCCCGTAACAGAGAGTTCCGGAAATGTAATGATCTCTACACCCTTTCCCTCAGCCAGCGCTATCTGTTCCTCTATCTGCTGGGTATTGAAAATGACATCACCCACCTTTACGGCAGGGATGGCACTGGCTACCTTAATAAATCCGTACTTCATTTTTTTTGAATGTTGAATGTTAAATGTTGAATGTTAAATGTTGAATGTTGAGTTAGGCTAGCGCCCTGAAGACAAAAGAATTCTTCACTCTTCGTTCTTCACTTTTCACTTAATAGTAACCTGTGTAGCACCATAGCCATACTCCTGGAAAGAAGCATCCTGATAGGTGCAACTCTTATAGCGATAGTTCAACTCATGAATGAGAGTCTGGCGCAACACACCTTCGCCCTTTCCATGAATAAAGATAATTTTCTGTCCCTTCTTTTTCTTATATTCCTCCATGGTCTTCTTGAAGATATCCATCTGATAATGAAGAATATCTGCAGAATTCATTCCAGCAGTTGTTTCAAGCACTTCATCCGCATGAAGATCTATCACAAGGGTACCATCATCCTTCTTGCTCTTCTTCTTGCTGGTGTTGGCGACAACCTTCTCATCCTTATACATCTGCTCTTTCAGACGCTTGGAATCGATAACCAGCGGACGGGCTATTTCATCGTTCTCTACAATCGTAAAGAGATAGGCTGGAGTCTCGAAGAAATCGTTCTCCTCGAAAAGATGAAGTTTGTAGAATTTCACGGGATCGAGACGGAACTGAACATCTGTTGCCGGCTTCAGGAGAAATGGCTTGTCCTTCTTGTAAGCTATCATTTGGATGGCGATATGTTCCATCTCGTTCAGAGCCTCACGACCGAATTCCTCGATGAAGAGTTTGGTGTTCGGTTCTATTTCTCCCTCTGCTTTCAGAGTCCATGCATTTCCCTCAGCCACGAGATAGGTATAGCGGAGATAGTAGTTGCTGTCATTCACCATATAGGTCTCGAAACGGGTAATGGTTACGTCCTTGATGTTGATAGGTACAAAGGCGAGATAAGCACTGAGTTTGTTGCCACCCGTATGTTCCTGAACCGGTTTCACAAAGGTTATCTCACGGTCGGCAGCATCATATTCCTCTACATCCATATCCACGTCATCGTGATCATTCAAGATGGCCTTGATACTCCGGCTGTCCTGATGCAGTTCGGTATTGGCATGCTCCTCAGCCTTCTGCTGCGCATCCATCTTAGCCGAAATCATCTTGCCCATGGAGTATTCATCCTGCCCCACCACAACCACCTCGTTGATAGGCATCGGAATCTCAAAACCATCCTCATCCTCAACGAGCACAATATTTTTACCTTGGAAGCCGGCAACCTTTCCGCCACCCACTTCGCTCAAGAATCTGACTTTATCTCCTTTTTTCATAATCTATTAATAATTTGTAATTGCAAAGATACAAAAGATATTGCAAAACAGGGCTTATTTTAATATTTTTAATGCTACTGATAAAAATAATCCTGTAAAAGATGCACCATGTTAGATATTTTTCCGTATCTTTGCAAAGAAAAAGAAATAGTAACGAACCCTTTAAACTGAAAAGTTATGATTACATTTCCTTGCGCCAAGATTAATCTTGGTTTAAATATAGTTAGCAAGCGGAAAGATGGATACCACAATCTTGAAACGGTGTTCTACCCTATTCCGCTGACCGATGCACTTGAAATCAAGCTCATGGGCGATGAATTCCCTAGCGATGTTCCTTGTGATCTGAAGATTACAGGTAACGCAGTGGATTGCGATGAACAGAACAATCTCGTTGTAAAAGCTTATAATCTCCTGGCTGCCGACTTCAGGATTCCACGCATCCATGCTCACCTGGTGAAGCGTATTCCTTCGCAGGCTGGTTTGGGTGGCGGTTCTGCCGATGCAGCCTTCATGATTCGTTTGCTTGACGAGCGTTTCCGTCTCAATATCGGTAATCCGGAGATGGAAAGATACGCTGCAAAACTGGGCGCAGACTGTGCCTACTTCATTTCTGCTGACCCCGAAGATGGTGACACTGCTTGCTATGCAGAAGGTATCGGAGAAGAACTGATGCCGGTAAGTGGTCCTGGCGATAATCTGAGGGGCTATCATCTGGTTGTGGTGAAGCGCGATGACATTGCCGTCAGCACCAAAGAGGCTTATGCAGCCATCACCCCACAGGCACCAGCCAAATGTTGCCGCGACATTGTACGCCAGCCTATCGAGACTTGGAAAGAGGAACTTGTCAACGATTTTGAGGCACCTATCTTCAAGATGCACCCGGAACTGGCAGAAATCAAACAGAAGCTGTACAACCTTGGTGCCGTATATTCTGCGATGAGTGGTAGCGGAAGTGCCATCTTCGGTATCTTCAAGCATAAACCTGCAAATATAGAGGAACAGTTCGAAGGAATGTTCTGTAAAATAATGAAACTTTAATTTAGTTAATTGTTTACTCAAAATATAATGAACGAAGAAACACATCAGAAACTGATGACTATCAAGCGAAGCTTCCGCTTGCTGATGAACGGTCCGGGATCGCAATCTATGCGCGATAAGGGACTGGGATATAAACTGAATTGGGGCGTACCATTCTATGAACTGAAAAAGATGGCTGAGGAATATGATAAAGACTATGACCTCGCCATCGAACTGTGGAAGGAAGATATCCGGGAATGCAAGATTCTGGCTACACTCATCATGCCTGCCGATAAGATGCTTCCGGAAATCACAGATTTATGGATGGAACAGGTACAGAGTCAGGAGATGGCAGAGATGCTTGCCTTCAACCTTTTGCAGCACGTAGATTATGCGCCTGTCATCGCCTACCAGTGGATAGCAAGTGATAAGCCGCTCTATGAGATTGCTGGTTTCCAGCTCCTTGCCCGTCTCTTTGCCAATGGGAAAGAGCCTAACGAGCGTGGCATCAACGAATTCCTGGATCAGGCTGCCACTGCATTGCAGGGTGACAACATGGGAATAAAACATGCTGTCTCTAATGCAGTTCTCCGTTTCTGCGATTTCGGTGAAGATTTCGAGAAAATTGTAAGAGGCGCACTCAAGGGTATCTACGAGATTTAACGCTTCGGCAGATGCAGTCAGAAACAGGCCACAACCCTGCTAAAAATACGTCCCGACGTAGCATTTGCTGCGTCCCGACATAAAAAAAATACGTCCCGATGCAGCAAATGCTACGTCGGGACGTATTTTTATGGCTAATTTCAGCGTTACATGAAATACTTCTGGTATTCGTTTTCGAAGTTCGGAGTGAAAACACCCTTGCCGATGTTTTCGCTGATTTCATCCTTGGTCCAGAATCTGCCACCGGCCAATTCTTCCTGGCTCGGTTTCACCTCGCCATCATATACACAGCGATGTACATAAACCAGTTCCTTTTCCCGCTGACTCTCAAAGACATAATGCCCCAGAGATTCCGGTTCAAAATCGGTGATACCCAATTCTTCCCTTACCTCGCGATGCAATGCCTGACTCACACTTTCGCCTAAATCAACATGACCGCCACAGGCTGTATCCCATTTATCTGGCTGGATATCCTTCCAGGCTGGACGATGCTGCAGATACAGATTACCCCGGCTGTTGAATACATGCAGATGAACAACCGGATGCAATATCTTGCTTCCGTCATGGGCATGACCGCGGGTAACAGCGCCCAGGATATTGCCCATTTCATCTACTATCGGAAATTCCTCGTTTTTATTATCCATCATCATTTCTCTTATTACAAAGTTCCGTATTCATCAGAGTAGCGCAACATCTGGTCGACGTAGCTCTCCTCATAATCCAATACCACGTCTGTAATTTCGCCTTCTTCATCCATCTCCAGAGTCATCTTCGGATTGATAAATCCCTTGTATGGAGCGAGATTCAGTTTCTTGTATCTTGCCAGTATCTCGCGATGCAATTCCGGATCAATATTCACGGCATACTTCTCAACCAGTTGGCGGGCTGCCTCGAAATCGCCCTCACTCTTGATGCGCTGAATTTCAGCAAGCAACTCACCGAAGAGATGGCGGAGCTTGGCATAATCATTAATCTTCCCATAAGTCTTCGTCGTAATGATATTGCCCTCACTGTCCTTCAAAGCATCCTCGGCAGAAGCATAGTTCATATCCATCTTCACCAGTTCCACAGCACCCTCGGCATGTTCCATCACCCACCAGGCTATCAGCGCACGGTTGCGCATGTGGGCTTCCTCTATCTTGTCGCCTTCCTTGATGCGGATGGTCTGGGTGAGCAGACCGTTCATCAGATAACCGTAATACTGAGCCTTGTATGCCTCATCATTCGGAGTCAGACCCAGTTCTACCAATTTATGGTCGGCTACATAATAGAGTCCGAAAAGATCGGCTCTCGCCTCTTCTATCGTACTGCCATACGCCTTCAGTGCATCAGGGTCGGTACCAGGCAAGAGCTGCCCGCTACCATGTCCCAGACACTCATGCAGGTCGGTATGCAGATCATCGGTAATATCTTCGTACTGATTCATCAGACTGATGGTATCCTCGTCGATAACGAATTCATCGCGGAAACCATTGCCTTGAGCAGCCTTGTTATATGCCTCGGTCAGGTTACCGATGGTCACACTCTTAGAACCATATTCCTGACGGATCCAGTTGGCATTCGGAAGATTGATGCCGATGGCAGAAGCAGGATATTCCTCGCCACCCAACATCGCAGCACAGATGACATTGGCTGTAACACCCTTCACCTCCGGCTTGCGGAAACGTGGGTCTACAGGTGAATGGTCCTCAAACCACTGGGCATTCTGACTGATGGTCTGGGTGCGCTTCGTTGCTTCAAGATCCTTATATTCTACGATGCCTTCCCAAGTACCTTTCAGTCCGAGCGGATCGCCATACACTTCGATAAATCCGTTGATGAAATCAATCATTCCCTCGTGCTGCTGCACCCAAGCAATGCTGTAACGGTCGAAATCCATCAGATCGCCTGTACGGTAATACTTCACCAGGAGATCGATAAGATGTTTCTGTTCCTCATTTTCTGCATATTTCTGAGCACGGAGCAACCAGGAAACAATCTCCTTGATAGCTGCGCCATAGAGGCCGTCTTCTGTCCATTTCAGCTCCACCAGTTCACCATTACGCTTGGTCAGTTTAGAGTTCAGACCATACGAAGGTGCCTGTTCGTTGCCCTCTTCCTTCATCCTGGCATAGAAACGTTCTACTTCTGCCTGAGAAACATTCTCATAGAAATTGCAGGCTGAAGTCTGCACCAGATCCTCGCCATCCGTCTGATTCACGCGCTTAGGCATAACTTCCGGATTGAAGATGACAGGCACCAGAATGCCCAACAGATCTTCCTTGCTCTGTCCCTTGGAAAGAGGCAGATATTCATCGGCAATCGCCCCAACCATCTCATAGAAAGATTCCTCTGAAAATCCTGGCACAAACTTTTCACATCCATAGTGATGATGGATGCCGCTGGCAAACCAGACACGCTTCAGGTAAACTTCGAAAGCCTTGAAATCTTCGCTTTCCCGATTACCCTCGTAATGACGGTATACAGCCTCCAGAGTTTTACGGATACGCAGGTTGTATTTGCCCTGCTGGTCGAAGGTGATATCACGTCCCAAGAGGGTTGCCTTCGACAAGCAATAAATATAAATTTTCTGTGTGAGCGACAGGTTTTCGAAACCCTTCAGCTCATAACGGAGCATCTGGATATCGGCAAATCGCTCTTGAGTGTTTACATTACATTTTGCCATTTTTATCTGTTTTTACCATGCAAAAGTAACACATTTTTTTCACATATCAAACTTTTTCTCCTGTTTTTCGCTCTTTGCAAAGTTTTTTACTTGAAATATGCACTTTTTCTTGGAGAAAACTTTTATTTATGCAAATTATTCATTACCTTTGCATGAAAAACAAAACAAAAACATGCCGGTAAAGGCATAAATCATAAAACGGCAATCATGCAGATAAATGAGATATTAAAAAGCTATTTTGGATACGATTCCTTCCGCCCCAACCAGGAAGCGATTATCAGAGAGGTAATGCAGGGACACGACTGTCTGGTTCTCATGCCGACTGGTGGTGGAAAGAGTCTGTGCTACCAGGTTCCCGCATTAGCGATGGAAGGTACCGCAGTGGTCATTTCACCGCTCATCAGTCTGATGCACGACCAGGTGGAGGCGCTCAAGGCAAACGGTATCCCTGCAGAAGCACTGAACAGCGGAAACGACACGACCGATGAACTCATCATCCGCCGCCGATGCGAGAAGGGAGAACTGAAACTCCTTTATGTTTCGCCCGAAAAACTCATCAGCGAGATATCTTATTTATTCAGCAACATCAAGATTTCGCTCTTTGCCGTTGACGAGGCCCACTGCATCAGCCAGTGGGGACACGATTTCCGTCCGGAGTATTCGCAGCTAGGCATGCTGCACGAGAATTTCCGCAATGTCCCGGTGATGGCGCTCACAGCCACAGCCGACAAGATAACGCGCGAAGATATCATACGCCAGCTTCATCTCAATGGGCAGACGTTCGTAAGCAGTTTCGACCGCCCCAACCTCTCCCTCACCGTAAGACAGGAGAGCACCAAAAAGGCAAAGCTCCAATACATCACCCGCTTCATCAGTAATCATCCGGAAGAAGCGGGCATCATCTACTGTCTCTCACGCAAGAACACCGAAATGGTAGCTCAGGAACTTATCGATCTGGGTATCAATGCCGCAGCCTATCACGCCGGAATGACTGCCCAAATCAGAGCATCAGTACAGGAGCGGTTCAAGATGGACCAGATTCAGGTGGTATGTGCTACCATCGCTTTCGGAATGGGCATCGACAAGAGTAATGTGCGCTGGGTAATCCACTATAATATGCCTAAAAGCATCGAGAGTTTCTATCAGGAAATAGGTAGAGCCGGTAGAGATGGAGCACCATCAGATACTGTGCTGTTCTATTCGATGGCCGACATCATCACCCTCCGTTCTTTCTGTGAAGAAAGCGGACAGCGTGATGTGAACATGGAGAAACTGCGCCGCATGGAGGAATATGCCGAATCGAGAGTATGCCGACGACGCATTCTGCTGAATTATTTTGGCGAGACATCATCCTGCAACTGCGGCAACTGTGATGTTTGCAAGAATCCTCCACGCACCTTCGACGGCACCATCAGAGCCCAGAAAGCCCTGAGTGCCGTGGTCCGTTCGGGTGAGCATATTGCAGTAGGTACCTGCATCGAGATTCTGAGAGGCATGCATTCTTCTGCAGTTGTGAAAAACAAATACAACGAGATGAAAACCTTCGGTGTGGGCAGGGATACAACATCTAAGGACTGGAATGCTTATCTGCTGCAGATGCTGCAGATGGGATTCTTCGAGATTGCCTACAACAACCACAACTACATGAAAGTTACCGATTTAGGCTGGAAAGTACTGAAGGGAGAACACCATGTTTCGCTGGCTTATATCGAAGAAGATGATAAAGCCACCCGACCACAGAAAACGGTACGCAACAGAAAGGGCGCCATCGCCCAGCCGGGAAATCTCATTCCTGAGGTGCATGCCGAACGTGTCATCTTCCAGGAAGACTCGAAAGGCGTGGAAGACAAAGGGCTCTTTGAACACCTCAGAAAGATACGCAAGAACCTTGCCGACGAACAGGGTTATCCTCCATATATCATACTCAGCGACAAGAGCCTTCATGAACTCGCAAGAATGAAACCTACCACCAAGAATGCCATGAGCCTGATCAGTGGTATCGGAGAATTCAAGCTCAATAAATATGGCGATACCTTCATCAAGGCTATCAGGAAATATACAGGACTATAACAGAAATTTTCTGCATTTTCAGCTTGTCTTGCTTCAAGATACAATTCTGTCTTAAGATACAATCTTCCATTCCAGGCTGTTCACCTCGTCCTTCACAGAAAAGTTCAAGCCAATCTTCACCACCTTCTTGCCACTCATCTTGAAGGCGTCGGCATAGTGCTTTGCGTCTATCTGGGCGAGAGCCTCCTCGGCACTCTTGTTGAACTTCAGTTCCATCACGTAGATGGTATCATTCGTCTCCATCATAATATCGATTCTGCCCTTCGCTGTATGAGGTTCCACTAGGATGCTATAGTTGGTAAGCAGGGCAAACATGATGTAGAGCGTCTGCTGCCAATGCCCCTCGTAGTGGGTGTTGTCGCAGTAAGGCACCGTCTCCAGGAAGTCGTTCAGCAGGCAGAAAGCGGCATCCATATCCCCCTTCTTTACAAAGACCGACATCTTGGCGATGGTCGTGTTAGCCTTCGCCGACTTGTCCATCAGATAATGAGGCAAGAGACTACCATATAGCCCCACCCTTATCTCCTGGTTAGGCAATGCCAACTGATACAACTTTGTCGGTTTGTCATATCCCTTGATGGTGACATATCCACTCTGATAGAGCAAAGGTACGATGGTGGTCATCGTTTCTGTGGGGGCATCAAAGTCCTTCTTGCCCACCTCTATGGCCTCGCCAAGGTCTGCAGGCAAAAAATCATACTTTCTCATCATGTTGATTAGATAAGTAGGAGTGCCCGAGCCAAACCAGTAATCATCCATTCTGCCATCGGCAAAGCAATTGAGCAGACTGTAAGGATTGAAGACATCAGGAGATGGCCAAGTGAAGTGATAACCATCATAATGGTCTTTCAGCTCCTGGATGGTTTCCTCCCTGCTCAGTTCCAGATGCCCGGCAAGAGCGTTGATGTCATCGCTCATCTGGGTCAACATTTCCTCCTTGGTGATGCCGCAGATGCCGGCGTAAGGCTCATCCATGCTCACATTCTTGATGTTGTTCAGCTCGCTGAAGATGCTGAGCTGCGAGAACTTCGTGATACCCGTAAGGAACACGAAACGGAGCAATGGCTCGCAATCTTTCAAGGGACTGTAGAAATTGCGCATCGTATTGCGCAAGACATCGAGTTTTTCCTTCTCATGCGCCACATCCAGCAGCGGAGCGTCATATTCATCGATGAGCACCACAGCCTGCTTGCCAGTCTTTGCAGTAACTGTTCTTATCAAGTTGAGCAAACGAACGTTTGGGGCTGGAGAATTATAATCCACTCCAAACCTATCCTCATTTTCCTTCAATATATATAAGAGGTATTGATCCAGCTGTTCCTTCTCCATATGTTTGCCTCCAGCAAGGCTGAAGTGCAGTACAGGATATTCATTCCACTCTTTCTCCAGCTCCTCAATGGCAAGCCCCTTGAACAGTTCCTTCTTGCCTTCGAAATAACTCTTGAAGGTGGAAACCAGCAGCGACTTGCCGAAACGGCGTGGGCGACTCAAGAAGAAATACTTTCCATCAGTATGTGTCATACGATAGATGTATTCCGTCTTGTCGATATAGAGGTTGTCCAACTTGCGGATTTCCTCAAATGTCTGAATTCCTATAGGATATAATTTTCTTGCCATAATCAAACGCTATCTAATGAATTGCAAATATACATCAATTCTCCCAAACAACCAAGCATTTCTACGATTTTAACAAAAAAACAATCCCGGCCCAGAGATTCCATAGAATCTCCGATCCGGGAATATCTTGTATTTATATATAGAGAGAGAGGATTAAAGTTCATCTAAATTAAAAACTGGATAATCCTCTGCGTAAATACTAAAACTTAAAAGATCATCATCTGTCATTTCCTGCTTATGAGACTTCAGTTTCTCCCATACTTCTGAGATGAGACTAGCTATCAGAGTTGCCTCTTCTGCTATGTAACAATACTTATAATAAGCTTTTACCCACCATTGAAGACTTTTATAAATCTGTTGCCAAGATTTATTCTCCAACATCTTTGCAAAGTCAGCCTTGCCTTTTACAAAATCGTTGATTGGCTGATAAGGCAAATCTTCTGGAGCGAGATAGGCCTTGCAAAACATCGTGGGACTCATTACGACCCACTCCTTTTTTGAAACATTGGAATACCTTTTATAGAACATCCAACGAATCGCTTGTTGATACAGCAATTCATTAAAAACAAATATTGCCTTGTCAGAAACTAGACAAACAGCAGGATTCAGCAGTTCAAGAGTATGCGATACTTTACGATTCAAGCTAGCAGCCTCTAGTCCTTGAGTCGATTTATACCCCAACCTCAACTCAACCATTAGCAGCTTACAGTTTGTCTTATGGTTATTTTCGTAATCAGCGATACCTATTACCGCATCCATTGTAGCTTGCTTTTGCCCACCACAAATCATAACCTCATAAGTATCCATGTCCAAACATTCGATTCGCTCGTCAAAGAAATTATCTTTATAATCCCTTTTACAAACGTCACTTAGTAGCGCCCCAGCCTTTTCATAAATGGGGTGCGACTCTACACACCCATTATCAAAGATCTGTATCGCCATATTGCTGAATCCTTTCCAATGCTATATTGAACGAATTGAAGATAGGCTCGATGTCACTGCCGAGAGGCTTAAAAGCATATTGAAACCCATCATCATCCACACTCTGAGCTAAATAGAAGTTTGTTTCATCCAAGATTTGTTCCTTCTTGGCTATTGCCTTGATGGCAGCGACAAAGTCAGGATTATGACTCGCCAAAACTATTTTCACTCCCAATGACTTACGGATAAGAATCAATAATCTAGCAAAGACAACAATCCACTGAGGGTGCAAATGAACTTCCGGCTCATCTATCATAAGAACCGTCTTGTCATCCAAATGACCATTCTTTATCAACTGGAAAAGATAGGCAAACGACTTCATACCAGTAGCGATTTTATCCAAAGGAAGCAACAGCTTGCCATCCTTGCGCTCATAATACATTTCTTTATTGCCCAACAAACTGTCAGAAACATTAATTTTTCCATTTAGAATTTCTGATATGCGATACAGCAACCGTATGTTTTGCTTATTATGGCAACCATTTTCCTCTAGCATCAATTTTCTTAATCTTTGCCAAAATACATTTTTTAAGAAGTCATCCAAGCCGAAAGCCATTGGAGTGTCTATGTAAATCGCTTTGTCCAGATTAAAGAGAGACCCTATTCTCCCATCAGAGATAATGTTGACCCCTTCCTCTTGCAAGGCGATATTAAAGGGAACCATTTCATCTTCATATAGATATGCATGAAGAAAAGACAAGACATCTGTCAAGGAGCGATCCTCACTTTTATACAATACCTCTTGCTGCATTTTATCTACCTGTAGGCTTATCAACTCTGCAAAAGCTTGAGCATTTCTAGCCTTTTCCTCACCATCCAAATTCTGATTCAAAAAATTGAGAACTCTGTCTTTTCGTTGTTCTTGAACATTCTCGGCATTCAAGAATTTATCTAGTTGTGAGGAAAATTCACCTATAAACAAATGTAGCTTAACCGTGTATTCGTCTATTGAGCCTAATGAGAAATTATCATCGAGTTTTAAATCGTCAACAGATTGCAAAATATTCTGTCCATTGTTAATGCCTCTATGTAGTTCCCACATTTCCCTGATGGCACGACTGATATTTTGCAGCAATGAATTTATTTCTGTTTTATATCCTTTAACCAGATAGGAGTCAAAGTCCGTAGCAATATCTATCATATAATACAACCATTTAGATATAGTACTCTTACCACATCCATTTGGCCCTGCCAGCACGGTGATACCATCTATCAGAATATCAGCCTCCTTGATAGCATGATAGCTACATATAGAAAAACGATACTTGCTCATTTATTCAATCATTTATAATTATTTTCGCAAAGGTACAACTATTATATGAAAACACCTAAGATTTCATAGTTTTTAACACGAAAAGCCATCACACTACCCCCATGCAGCCACGCCCTCATCCACCCCCACAACGCAAAAATCCCGACCCAGAGATTCCTTTTTGAATCTCCGAGCCGGGAATAGCATATATTTAAATATAGAGAATTAAATATCCATTTCCGCCCTCCTGGTGTGCAGGATGACATCTAGGATAAGATGGAACACAATCCATACCACGATGTCGATGCCCAGGATATACGTGATGTTCACGTGGCCGATCATCAGGAAGTTGAGCAAGATGAACATCAGCGAGAGCACGCAGATAGCCACCATCACCTGTCTCACCCTCAGTCCGCATCTCAGCAGCTTATGATGGATGTGGCTCTTGTCGGGCAAGAACGGATTCTGCCTGTTTCTCAGTCTGTGGTCCACCACTCTCACCACGTCGAGCAACGGAACCAGCATCGTGGTAAAGGCAAACACCATGTTGTAGTCGGAAACCACATGCGGGTTCACATCCACCGTGCTCAGGTGAATCATCAGGAAACTGATGATGTAGCCCAGCGACAGCGAACCCGAATCGCCCATAAAGAGCTTTCTGCCCCTCATGGCATTTCCAAACACGTTGTAGAACCAGAAAGGGATGATCACACCCAGCGCCGCAATACAGAGCAGGGCGAAGGAAAACAGATGGAGCCAGATGTGCAGCCCCGCTAGAGCCACCAGCGAGATGCCGCAGAGTCCGGAAGCCAGTCCGTCGATGCCGTCAATCAGGTTGATGGCATTGGTTACGTACACCACGATGAGCACGGTGAAAGGCATACCCACCCAGGGCGACAGCTGATAGATTCCGAAGAGTCCGTCGAGCGACTTAATCCACACACCCGAAGCCACGAGCAGCGATGCCGCCACAATCTGCACCAGGAACTTCTTCTTGTACCCAACTCCAATCAGGTCATCGGCGAGCCCCACCAGGAACAGCATCATGCTACCCACCAGCAGTGCCAAAAACTCATAAGGCACCTCCCCGTGCATCGACCCGCTGCTCAGTCCCATCAGATGATATATCAGCACCAGACCGCCCATGGTAATCAGCATCACTGGGAAGAACGAGAGTCCGCCCAGTCGCGGAATCGGCGCATGATGCACCTTTCTCTTGTCCGGCATATCAAAGAGTTTCTTCTTATGCGAGATAAGGAGAATGTTAGGCAGCACAAGCATGGCTACAATAGTAGACACGAAGAATGCTGCCAACAAAAAATAATATATAGTTAGCATAAATTTGCTAAATAAAAACAGTATAATTTATCCGAATATTATCAGATATGATAAACTCCCTCCAGTGGACAGATATTAAAGCAATCCATTACCACCTTACCCTTGAGTTTATCCCAGTTCTGCTTGATATGGTCGTGCTTCACCATGATTACCACCATATCAATATCCTTCAGGAAGTCTTCGAAATTATCAAACTGACTCTCAGCAATCTTATGATTCTCCAGGAAAGGATCATAACACTTCAATGGTCTAGCCAGATGTCTTTCCTGTGCCTCCAGGAGCTGCAAGGTAGGCGACTCACGATAGTCGTCCACATTCTCCTTATAGGTCAAGCCATAGAGACCTACACGACGGTTGTCTGTGATACCGTTCTCCTTCATAATCTCATAGATGCGGTTCAACACGAAGGTAGGCTGCGAATCATTGGTCTTCATAGACTCATCGATTACCTTAGCCAACTGAGGGTAATCACCCACCAGGAACCAAGGATCCACAGAGATACAGTGACCACCCACGCCAGGACCGGGCTGCAGGATATTCACACGAGGATGCATATTGCAGATCTTGATGATTTCATACACATCCATATTATCGTGACGGCAGATACGAGACAATTCGTTGGCAAAGGCGATGTTTACAGCTCTGAAGGTATTCTCCACCACCTTGGTCATTTCTGCCGAACGGATATCCGTAACCACGATTTCACCCTGGCAGAAACTCTTGTAGTATTCCTTCACCTTCTCGCCAATCTCCTTAGAGTCAGCACCGATGGTACGATTGTTATGCAGCAGCTCATATACCATATTACCAGGGATGATACGCTCAGGTGCATGCACCAGATTGATATCTTCACCGATAACGAAACCATTCTCCTCTACCACTGGACGGACAAACTTGTCGATAGTACCCGGACTTACGGTAGATTCTATGACAACCGTAGCACCCTTAGGGCATACCTTCATCACATCCTTGATGGCTTCAACAACATAGCATGCATCAACTTTCTTAGAAAACTTGTCGTATGGGGTTGGCACAGAAACGATATACATATCCGTCTCCTGATACTCAGTGGTAAACTTGATACCAGCCTTCAGCGCATTCTGGAAAAGTTCATCCAGTCCATCCTCCTTGAAAGTAGTATGACCAGCATTCAAAGTATTCACCAACTCCTTGTTATAGTCAGTACCAATTACCTCTACATCGTGTGCAGCCATCATCAAGGCTGTAGGCAATCCGATGTACCCTAAACCAATTACATTAATCATATCATTTAATTTTAATTTGTTTTACTTTTATTTATTCAGCGAGTATCTTCACTATTCTCTCGCAAGCCTTACCGTCTCCATAAGGGTTCACAGCCTTCGACATCTTTTCGTAGGCATTTTCATCTTCCAGCAGGGTACTTACCTCATCCATAATCTTCTGATAGTCGGTACCTACCAGGTGAACCGTACCGCTAGCCAAAGCCTCCGGTCTTTCCGTAGTATCACGCATCACGAGCACAGGCTTGCCCAATCCTGGAGCCTCCTCCTGAATACCGCCAGAGTCAGTGAGTACGATGGTAGCCTTCTCCATCAGATAAACAAACTCCAGATACTGCAGCGGCTCGATGAAGAACATATTTTCCAGGTTGCTCAAATCCTCACCAAACACCTCATGGATAGGCTTTCTTACATTCGGATTCAGATGCATAGGGTAAACGAAATCCACATCCGGATACTTGTTCTTCAGATCCTTGATGGCAGTCACCATGTGGATGAAGCCTTCACCGAAGTTCTCACGGCGATGACCGGTAATCAACACCAGTTTTCTGCCGTCAGCCAGACGGTTTACATCATAACCAGCCTTCTTGAGGATACCCTCCTGCTCCTTCGCCAAAGACTCATCGTTCTTCAACTTATTTACCACCATGTGCAGGGCATCAATCACGGTATTACCAGTTACGTAAATTTCACCCTGCGCTTTCTCTTCCTTGAGATTGCTTTCAGAAAGAGGAGTTGGAGAGAAGTTGTAGCTGGCAATACGGCCAGTAATCTGTCGGTTCATCTCCTCAGGCCATGGCGAGTAGATGTTGTGGGTACGAAGGCCAGCCTCTACATGCCCTACAGGAATCTGCTGATAGAATGCAGCCAGGGCGGCAGCTGTAGATGTAGTAGTATCGCCATGTACCAGTACCACATCAGGCTTGCACTCCTTGAACACATCTCTCATACCTGTCAATACCCTGGCGGTAACATCATACAAGTCCTGTCCCTGCTTCATGATATTGAGGTCGAAGTCAGGCTTCACTTCAAAGATGTTCAACACCTGGTCGAGCATTTCCCTATGCTGACCTGTTACGCAAACGATGGTTTCAAACTCATCGTTATGCTTCTGAAACTCCTTCACCAGTGGGCACATCTTGATGGCCTCAGGTCGAGTTCCGAAGACAAGCATTACTTTCTTCATATATCTTTATATCTTTTTCGTTATCAACCAATAAGCATACTTCACAAGATGAATCTGTCGTTTGATTCTCTTAGGTTCCTTGATGAGTCGATAGGCAAACTCCAGGTTATGGTTAACCCACCATTTAGGTGCTCTCTGCACATGTCCTGTATAGACATCGAAGCTGCCGCCCAACCCCTGAAAGATAGCAGGATGGCACTTCTGGATTCTTTCCATCAGCAGTTCCTGCTTAGGCGATCCCATTGCCACGAATACCACATCCGGTTTCTTTCTGGCTATATCCTCTATCAGTTTCTCTTCAGCATTCTCCTCCTTCAGATAACCATTGCGATAGCCCACGATGTTGATACCAGGATATTCTTTTTTCAGTTTCTCTACGGTCTCCTCAATCACAGCCTGCTTACCGCCTACCAGATAGAAGGTCTTTTCCTGATAGAATCGCTTAACAATCTTAAGCCAGAGTTCGCATCCCGGAATCTTACAGGCATCCTTCACTCCATTCTGCTTCAAAGCCATCATCGCTCCCGCACCATCACAATAGCCCAGGTTGCGGTTGATAATACTTCTAGTTTGCGTGGTGGCATGCAGAATCTTCTCGGCATTGATAGCCACAAGAATTCCCTTGTGCTCATTCACATAATTCAATAATTGTTCTTCCGAAGTAAATGGATATACATTTACCCCGTTCAATGAAATTGTCTTCATCTTGTTATTTTGAATATAAATCGTTTTTCGTTATTTCTCCTCAACCAGCAAACAGGTTAAGGCATTAAACATAAAGGCATTGCTCCAGCGCATATAAGAAATTTTGGAGCTGATACCAGGCTTTAGCTGGTAATAGAAGAACCCCTTCTTGTCCTGCATATTTCTCAGAGTCCAGTCCATAACCCTTTCAACCAGATTCTTGTAATTATCATATTGATGCAAGCGATGCAGGGTAACGAGCAGCTGTCCCGGACAGTGAATATCTATCGGATAAGTCTTTACATCATAATACTTCGGCATACCATCCTGCTCAAAGAAATGATGAATATAATAATCAAATCCCTTCTCTATGAAATGATGACAGGCGGTATCTCCTGTCAATTCCTCATAAGCAATCAAGGCATCCAGATTATAGCCAGTATGGAAACTATCCACCCAACTCTGTACTGGCAGCATACCATATATCCAGGCACCATCCTCACGCTGACCTGCACAACAAGCCTTGATAGAAAGTTCAGCTAATCGCTTATACTCCTCGTTCCCTGTATAGTGATAGCAATAACTCAGCAATCGGGAACCTAGCAGAGAAGCATTGAACACCGTATCATTACCCTTCAGCGGACTATAGGAAAAGAGAAAACCCTGCTCATAGTTACTGCGATGCAGATCCTTGATAATAAAGTTGGCTGAAGACAAGGCAACATCCAGATATTCCCTATTATCTGTCACTTCGTAAGCCTCCATCAGCGCCGTAGCACAGAAGTTAGTAGCCACCACGGTAGGAGTAAACTTCGGAAAAAGGAAGAGTCTTCTAGCCTGCCAGTCGAAATTATATCCCCAGCAAGCCCCGCTATACCCTTTTGATTGCAGGGAGATAAGCAAATCAGCCAAGAAGCAGATTTGCTGTTTTATATTCTCTTTAGAACCAATATGCTCGCTCCATTCCGGATGATTGCTCACAGCCTGATAAAGGTTGCAGTATCCACTTAGAAAGAGCCCAATACCCTTTGCATTATACTCCTTTGGCACCATTGCCAAACGACGCAGGTTAAAAGGGAATCTCTTGAATCCCTGAATCATCACTAGTCTGCAGATAGCAGAATGTTTCAGAAAAGGCAGTGCTTGAAACACCTTGGAGTTCAATCCATCGTATGGATCCCAACCCTTATATTCCTCCTTTTCACAGTATTCTTTCAGTTTAACGAAAGAATCAAGAATCACCGTTTTCATTTTTAAATCTTAGTATTTTAGCTGGTACTCCAGCCACGATTGCGTTAAGCATAATTATTTTATTTTGGTATTTCGTTCACGATTAATCTGAACTTGCCTCTCTTAGTTAATCTAAGTTCTTCAAGTTTTGCAAGCTTCACTTCTATTTTCATATTGTTCTCGCCTACTCGTTTGATCGTTTCATCCACCACAAATTCTTTGTCCTTATCGGTAAATCCATCATCAGGAACTATCAGAATAAGTAGTTTACCTTTTTCTTTTTGTATCCATTGGCAAGCTTTTATATTCTCACCATCTTCCACAAAATCAACACGAGTAACACGAGACCCATCCTTACAAATCAAGAAATCATCGACTCGCCCTACTACGCTCTTCACAATTATCTGAGGATGATCAGCATCCATCTCCGCCAATTCAATAACATCATTTGAACGATAACGAATCAGAGGGAACGCCTCATTGGTCAAAGAAGTGCAGATTTCACCATCTTCGAGATATTCATTAATACTATATCCGGGAAGTTCGAAATACCCCTGATGATTAAAAGCCTCCTGCAAGTAGATAGTCTGCTCGGTCATACCGTAATTATCATAGATTTCTGTTCCAAACTGCTTTTCTATTAAAACCCTTTGATAACCAAACAATGTTTCACTAGAAGTAAAAGCTACAGGAATATGAAGTTTCAATCCAGCTTCCTTCATACACAGAGCTAAAGTATAAAGAGAGCTAGGATAACCCTCAATAGCCACTGGTTGATGCTGTATAATCATATCATAATAAATCTTCACGGTATCCTTATTGATACAATAACTGGAAAGATAAAGCGTATTACTAACATGTACCTTCATATGCATAGTATTCCTATCTAAATTACCACGCAAAGAAACCAATGGTTGCCCATACTTAAAACCGTTCCTCAAACGAGCAGAATAAGTATATGCCTGATTCCACCAGATAGAACTCCAACTACTGTAAACAGTCAGCGGAGTACCAGTAGTACCACTGGTATGTCCCGCCATCACCTGCCATTTAGGAACAGTAAGCATTTCTGGGGCATGCTTCTTCACCATATCTTTGGTGATAACTGGCAGTTTCTTGATATCATCCAGACAAGTGATATCCTCCTTTTTAATACCAGTTTCAGAATAAAGACGATGATAGAAAGGAGACTTATCATAAGCTCGGCGGAAAATATGCAGGAACCGCTCTTCATTACTTTTTTTTAATTCCTCACTACTCATCTCATACAACGCATCAATCCGCTTGATATATGGACGGATAATAGGATAACATCGCAAAAGATACTTGGCTGTTTCTTTTAAATATTTTTTCATTATTATTATAGTTCATTATTTATCTATCTTATCTACAATTAAATGCAACAGTTTTTCATTTATTACATTTTTCGTATCATACTTTAAAGCTTGCTTTTGACAATCACCAGTTCTTAAGTTAATAACCGAATTCTCCTGCATTATCTTTTTCATAACTTTAGCCAGTTCTAATACAGAATGTGTTTTGATAATATAGCCAGTTTTATCATTTTCTACAAATTCTGTATTAAAATTCCAGTCAGAAGCTACAATCAGATTACCAGCCTTATAAGCATCGATAATTACACCAGGAAATCCTTCACCCACCCAATAGGTTGGAAAAAGCATACAATGATACTGAGTCAAAACTTTATAATTATTTTCATCAGCGAGTTGCAAACAACCCTTATAATGAGCATTGTCTAATCTTGATAAAGCGGAACAAAATTCATCATTGTAAGACTGTGAAATATTACCATAGAAATCAACGGAGTATTTATCAGACATTCCTTCTTCATTTAATAATTTCATTGCATCTATAATAATATTACATCCCTTCTCTGGCATTATTCGGGAAAGAAAATAAAAATGAATTTTATCATCATAGCGATTATTTATAACAGGTAAAGGGCATACTGTTTTGAAATTCGGAACGTAATGCACATTGTCGTATCCTATCTGCATTAGCTCCTTTTTCATTTTTATTCCTTCTACTAAGAATAAATCAATATCTTTTAAATACTTACGCGAGAACTCTCCATTGCAAACACGCTGAGAAAAAATTCCCCCTATAACCCAATATACAATTCTAACTCTAGATAGAAATAGATGATATAATTTAAATATTGGATATAAATTACCAAAAGAAGTTGAAAACACAAAAGTTGACTTAGAATTAAGCATAATGTTATACAATAACTTGAATAACAATACAAATAATTTAAAAGGTTTACTTCTTGCCTGATAAGTATCAATTAAAGTCAACGAGCACCCTAATTCGGAAAGCCGCTTTATTATTTCTTTATTTTTTGTAAGTTCTCCACCAAACTGAGTTTTCGTACCTATTCCACCAACAAATATAATTTTATATTTTTTCATATTACCTAAAGTTATAAAATAATGCTATTAAAAGTCCGAGAGAACATAAACCATATAGTTTAATCTTATTTAATTGTACATATGACAAACCGAATCCTAATAATATAGAATATGCTGGGAAAAAAGTAATATGATAGCGGATATCCAATGAGGTACCTGAGGCCAACAACATCACATATCCCATAAATAGATAAGCAAATATAGGATAAAACTTCCATCTTAAATTCCTTACGACTTGAAACATTGCAGCATTTACAAAGACTGATAAAATCACTTTATTTATTAGACCAGAAGCAAAATAAATATTATATTGACCTGTTCTTGAGAAATTTGGGAATGGACCTATAAATGCAGCAGAACAATGTACCAACCAGCCAGCAAAACCTGTACCTCCAGAACGGCTCATTCGGTCAGCAGCAACATCAGTAACCAACTTCATTGAAATACCAGAAAAGCTCATAATTATGACATTCAAACACACTATACCAACTACACCCAATATAGCCATTATTACCAATATTTTCTTTTTGTTATCTTCGTTTACAACAAGAGCAAAAAAGAATGTGATAATTAACATCAAACTAACAGCATAGCGGAAAAAATAAGCCCATATAATAAAAAATATAGCACCTATCAGATTATATGTTAAGCGATATTCCTTATATCTATAGATATTAAACAAAGCTGCTACTACTATAAAGCAAAATATATTTTCTTTAAGACCAACAGCATTAGAAACGACCCAAAAAGGAAACAACGAATAAAATGCCATCACAACTTTAGAAATGTACTCATCAAAATTTAAATAAATGCAGAGTTTAAAAATAAGATGTGCAGAAAACGCAATTAAACATGAGTTTAAAAGTAAAAGAAGGTTTCTTACAAAATCAACATCTCTAAAAAAATTATGCAAAACTATCAATATTGAGGTAAAACCTAAATCATCTAAATCTAATCTACCTGATTTTAGCAAACAATACATTACTTCAAGAAAAGGCTTTCCTGTATTTCTTAGCACATACTGTTCATATTTATAAACGTCACAATTCACAGTATTCTCATATGGATCATTAGTATAGTCAATAAATAAATACCTTAATCCTATAGACAGCAATAGAGAATAAATAAAAATGACACATACTATTGTCTTTTCATCTTTTAACTTTGAAATCAAATAAAATACAGCCCAATAAGCAAAAGCAATAAAGCTATGCATAAAAATTTTATATGAAGGAATTTCTTCCTTATAACCTATCATAAATGATAAGAAAGCAAAAAATATAAAAAACAATAATCCAAAATGATATATATAAAAACTATACTTCATAACGATTAACTATTTATGCTTGACTTAAAGTCTTTTTTATAAACCAAAGCCTAAATAACAAACAAACAATATTTGTCCCTAACAAGAGAAGAATCAAATTCAAAACATTCACCATACCAAAGAACAAAAAAAGCAAAAGAAGACTAAGATAGAACAAAGAAGCATACCATGTCGAATCTTTAACTTCTTTTATATGTCCTAATATTCCAAGATATGGGAAGCCTAGAATTTCATTTGAAACACTAAAAACAAGTACCAATAAAAAGATATTAAAATAATTAATAATATTATTTACTTCAACTTTGATAAATAAAGGTATTAAATATGGTGATACAATATAAACCAATATCAAAATTATCAAATTACTTATAATTATGGTCAACACCATTTTGTTTATTCTAACAAAATTCTTAACTCTCGAGAAATATGGATAAAAAATATGATTTATCATAGGAGCTACTAATGACGCATAGGCATTGTGTAATTTTTCAGAGGCCGAATAGATACCTGTTACGGAATCACCACAAACTAATCCTAAAACAAAGGTATTTGATGTCTGATAAATACGCGTTAAAAACACAGACGTAAAGAATGGAAGACTATCTTTAAAATAAAATCTTATATCTAGAGGGCGTACACGATAAAACTGAAGCCTGTATCTTTTTATAGCTATAAGCATAGAAACAATGCCAGAGGATAACGCTTCCAATGAAAAGAAACACATCACCCAGTTATAATCGCTTGGCAATTTGACAACAAAAAAAATCGGCAATATACAAAGACACTTACACAACAAGGATATTCTTGTAACATATTTCATATCCTCCATTGAGCGAAACAACCAAAATGGAGTAATTATGATACCAAACAAACGTATGAAAGCCCAAAAATACAACCATTCGTTGCCATGAAATTTTGGTATCAAAAATATTATCAAAGTATATATTAATAAAGACATAATAAGGAGCAAGCCTTTACATCCAATAATACTCCAAAAAATCTTACTTAACTCTTTAGAATTATCTCTATTCTTAACAACATGCCTTACATTAGACAAGTCAAACCCCCATTCATTGACAACCTGAAAATAAAAAGAAAACGCTAGAGCAAAATTAACCAAACCGTATTTTGCCACACCTATAGTTGCCAACAAATAAGGCATCAACAAAAATGGTAATATATTGCTAAAGCCATAAAGCAAGAACTGATTAAATATGTTACCAAATAGTTTTGATTTTACAACTCTTGAAACTATCATATTTCATTTTTTATTTGCTACTAATCAATTTCTAAAATACTTAACTTAAAGTCAGTTTCATCCATAACTGCCTTACAAAACTTAACATGCTCTAAATTAGATTTAGTTTCAACAATATGTTATACCTCCTCTATTACAGCATCTTCAACCTTGCATCCTAAAATAAAGGAAAACAAAGCTGATGGTTTAAAAGAATATGCCTTATTAAAATCTTTCATAATTCGTATTTCTTCTTCATAAGACCATTCCGAATATTTAGTAATCATCATGGCTTTAACATACTCTTTATACTTACCTTCCTACTGAATTAATCTTCTAATTGCAATTGCCAATGTGGAACAACAACAAAAGGAAGTCGTGCTTTCGACCTGCAATTAAGATGTATCTCAGGATGCTGTCGATCTGACGTTTTTTTCACCACCATACCTGCTGCTTCTGCGTGAATTTCATCAATGGTCGCATAATAAGAATTACAATTATGCTGTTGTAAAGCTCCGAATTCTATTATCTGCCTTTTGGCAGCAGCCAACAACTCATGACTATAAACACCACCATCACGAGAATTTTCATCAGCGGTTTCACCATAAGAATTAGAGAAATAAACCACCTGCATTGTTGAAGGAGTTTTCTCTATCAAGTCGTTATACATCCTTCGACATAAGTCTGCATAAACACTATTTCGTGCATCTTCACTAGTACTAAACATGCGTAGATCTGCAATACGACCACCTTCCTGCAAATAATATATAGCTCTACAGCTATCTGCTATTACTAAACAGCGGCTTTTAGCAACTGCTCCCAACAAATCATTAAGTTTTAAATATTTATCTGGTTGAACTTCAAAATTGATCTGTTTATGCTGGTCTGTAAAACCATGACCACAATATACTATTAAATAGAAATCTATCGGTTTCTTATCTACTCTTGCATTAAGATCAATTATCCTAGGGATATCTAAATCAAAATTGTTATTTTCAAAAACCAGGATTTCGTCATCCCTCCATGCTCCACCTTCTGGAGACTTGAAGAAATTCAGAAAATTATCTTTATCTATGTGAACACCACGAAGAGGAGTATTTCCTCCACCATCACTTATAATTAAATATAGTTTGCGTCTCATAATCATTATTTTTTTTCTTCTGTTACATTTGACGTAAATGACTCTATGATAGAAGGTACAAATCGCTCATTAAAACCAGCTATAAATCCTACTATACAATGATAAGCCCACGGGTTTGAAACTGTAATATCTTTTAAAACTAATCCAGTATCAATAAACAATATGGCTACAAAAGCAAAGATACCTCCACAAAACAAGCGGGCAAAAGCCTCTAAATAATGAATCTTCTTAGAAGCCAGACCTGTCAAATTCATTTTTCCAAACCTTGACCAAATGGAAACATAAGAACCAAGAACACCAAGTTCTAACCCAACTATTTGTTTATCGGAAAACAAGTCCAAAAAGCAGCCTACAATTAGAGACAAAACAACAATGAACGATGATACGCCTAAAATAAGGAATCTACTCTGTTCTTTGTTTCTTGCTTTTAGGAAAAGCAAAGCTTGCTCTATGCATGACTGAACCGAATCAAAATTTCCATATAAGGCACTCTCATAACCGGCTCCTAGCATTATCTTGAACTTCATAATGTTTTTCTCACTCAGATTCAAACACGGTGAAGCTTGTGCAATATCTAGATTGGCTAGCCATTTGTCTCTCTCCTTGTTTAATTCTTCATTTCCATTTAAAGGATCTTTCTTCATGATCCAATCTATATCATTATCTAGATCTATGTAAATTAGTATTTGGGCATTCTCATCCTCACAATGATAAATCAGATACTTATCTACAATGCCTTCAAATGCTTGACGATATTTTCTCTGATATTCATCTTTAGGAGGATAAAGCTCTTCAGGATCTTTCTTATCAAACCACATACCATATAATCTTTATGACTTAGCTTAGTCTCTTCTAAATATATCTCGTGTATATACCTTATCTTGTACATCATCCAAACAAGCATCATAGCGATTGGCAATGATGGCTTGGCTCTGTGCCTTGAATGCAGCCATATCATTTACTACTTTGCTTCCGAAGAAGGTACTGCCATTCTCCAATGTTGGCTCGTAGATGATAACCTCAGCACCCTTTGCCTTGATTCGCTTCATTATACCCTGGATGGCAGACTGGCGGAAGTTATCGCTGTTACTCTTCATCGTCAGGCGATAAACTCCTATCACACAGTTGTGCTCCTTGCTTGCATCATAGCTACTATTCTCATTATAGTAGCCAGCCTTTCTGAGTACGGCATCGGCAATATAGTCTTTTCTTGTACGGTTACTCTCTACAATTGCCTCTATCAGGTTCTCTGGAACATCGGCATAGTTTGCCAGGAGCTGCTTGGTATCCTTTGGGAGACAGTAACCACCATATCCGAAACTTGGATTATTGTAATGCGTTCCAATACGTGGGTCAAGGCCTATGCCATCAATGATTGCCTTGGTATCCAAGCCCTTGACTTCGGCGTATGTATCCAATTCATTGAAATAGCTTACTCTTAATGCAAGATAGGTATTGGCGAAGAGCTTGACGGCTTCTGCTTCCTTCATGCCCATAAAGAATGTATCGATATTTTCCTTAATGGCTCCTTCCTGGAGCAAAGCGGCAAAAGTTTTGGCTGCTTCTTTCAACTTTTCTACATCAGTAACCTTCAAGATTGCCTCATTTTCTTCTGCGAACTCAGGACGATCTAGCAGCTTAGGATAGCCTACGATGATACGGCTTGGATAGAGATTATCATAGAGTGCCTTGCTCTCTCGGAGGAACTCCGGGGAAAAAAGGAGATTGAATTGCTTCACTCCCTTCTTGGCATACTTCTGATATAGGCTTCGGGTGTAACCTACTGGGATGGTACTCTTGATTACCATCACTGCATCAGGATTTACCTCCAGCACCAAGCGATAACTTCTTCTACATGAGTGGTATCGAAGAAGTTCTTCACTGGGTCGTAGTT
>OIYP01000454.1_pt1 | contig 26587 bp, 24 predicted proteins | sample 1588261 | NCBI WGS metagenome assembly OIYP01 (sample SAMN03283293) | human gut metagenome | biome: human-associated habitat; material: feces | host: Homo sapiens | place: Peru | collected 2012
TTTCGGGCTTCCCGCAGAACAAATGTGATAAATATTTGAAAGCACTGGATAAAGCCGGACTTTTGGAATCGGTGCAAAAGAAAGATGCCGCCGGACATGTCCGAACGCACTACTATCCCAAAGGCGGCTACTGGAAAGCATGGTTTCGGTATGTGTTCCCGTCTCAAGGCCGCTATCATGAGGTGCAGAAGGGAGAAGCCCTACAGCAGCTTGCGGATGAAATTGACAAAACCGTCGTTGCGGAATACTTCAAAAAAGTCTGCTGGAACTGGCTTGAGAAAAATTATCACAGCTGCTATTGGGACGGGCTTCTCAAATTCGATGATCCGAAACAGCGGGATGTGATGGTCAATGGCGTTCGCTTTGATTATGTGCAGGAGACGAAAAATCACGCGATTTATGTGAAGATCTGGAACAATATACGAGAAGGATTTCCGAAAGAAGCGTTTCAAAAGATGGAGGCGGCGACAACGCTGGTTCGTCCGTTTTATGACAATATCTACTACCTGTTCTCTGCGGGGAGAGCCTGCAACTATGTGGAGGAGCTTCGGCATTTGGATACGGTTGCGGTGATAGATTTGAAAACACTGACGGGAAAGAATAACTTTGCACTCTTTGACAAAATATAGACAAAGCCTCATGGTATTCCGCTCAGGACTACCATGGGGCTTCTCTTATAGAATTTCCGTCAGATCAGACAGATTCTTGACGGTTATATCGGAATTCGGATCGTTTTCCTTTGACCGGATTCCAATTACCCGAAAATGTCCTGCTTCTGCGGCCTGGACGCCGGATTCGGCATCCTCTATGACAATGGCCTGCTCCGGGGATATGCCCAGCAAGGAAGCAGCCAGGAGGAATACTTCCGGGTCCGGTTTGGACCGGGTGATTTGTGTCCCGTCCGCCACGGCATCGAAGAAATGTTCCAGACCAAGCTGGGTCAAAATCTGCCGGGTATTCTTGCTGGAAGAGCCGATTGCCAGAAGATAGCCACGCTTCCGTAATGTTTGCAGGGTGTACCTGGTATCCTCGGGCAAATCAGATGGGCGCATTGTTTGCAGATACTCCCGGTAAATTCGGTTTTTCTCCTCTGCAAGCTCCAACTTTTCTTGCTCAGAAAAATGGGAACTTCGGTCTCCTAAAATGATTTCCAGGCTGTCCATACGGCTGACGCCGCGGAGCAGCTTGTTTTTCTGCTCGTCAAAGGGAATGCCCAGCCGATCTGCCAGAGCTTTCCATGCCAGATAGTGGTATCGGTCTGTAGAGCAGATCACACCGTCTAAATCAAAAATAATTGCACGTATATCAGTCATGCTTCCATTGAAACCCATTTCTTGTGAACACCGGCAGTTTATCTCCGGCGTCGATGACAATTGTTTGGTTGCCCGTGTAGGTTTTTCCTGAGAAAAAGTCCGTCCAGGTGCCTTGCGGCAGATAAACCCCTCGGGAATGCGTATTTTCTTCCAGTAGCGGCGCTACCAGCAGATCGTTTCCCAGCAGGTACTCATCCTGGCAGCAGAGAACATTTGCATCCTCCGGCCATTCGTATACCAGCGGACGCAGGATAGGCTTGCTTTCCTTCACGCACCTCTTTGCTGTTTCCCAGAGGTATGGGCGCAGCTGCTCGTGGAGCTTATGCCAGTAGCGCATTTCGTCCAGAAATTCCGGCGCGTTATAAATCTGCGCCATGTTCCATGGGCTGCGTTCATTGTTCCCCTCCGCACCGGGCATCAGGTCCCGGAACTGTCCTCCGTCTGGCTCGGAATGCCATTGCATAATGGGACAGAAGCAGGCCATCTGGGTGGCCCTGCGGTAAAGGTCCAGCGTCGGAAGTGGGCCGGCGAATCCGGCAATGTCAAAGCCCCAGAACAGGATACCGGATGCGGCTGCGGAAAGACCGGCTTTCAGCACGCTTGCAAGCTCCCTGTTTTGGGACTGCTGGTCGCCGCCCCAATGGCAGGGAACGGTATGCTGCCCGGAAAAGCCTGCGCGGCTGAATAGCACGCGCTCGCTGCCGATAAAGTCCCGGTAGCTTTCCGTATAGTCCCGCGGATAGCGGTTGACTCCCTGCTGTCCTGTGCTGCCATCGCAGAACTTCACGTCCGTGCTGTGAATGAACTCGCCGCCATCGGTCTTGAATCCATCCACACCCATATCCAGCAGATATTGACGCTTGCCAAACCAGCTTGCTCTTGCGGCAGGGTTTGTGAAGTCCGGCACCATGGAGCCGGGAAACCATTTCCCTTGTGGAATGTGGTAAGGCGTTCCGTCAGAGAAGCAGACACATAGCTTCTGCTCGATTGCTTCCTCCCAGTCTAGTGCATTTTGCCGATTCGGCTTTTCCCCGGGTTCCAGCTGCTTGTAAACCGGAGCCTGCCAGAGAAGCAGCTTTTTTCCTGCGTTGTGGAGCTGCTGAATCATTTTGACAGGATCAGGCCAGGGCGATTCCGAAAAATTGAAATCCTCCAGAGAAAGGGGCGTACCATCCGTCTTGGGAACATAGTTTGCTCCATTCCAGATGTAGAAGGTTGCTTCATCGCTCCAGGCTTCCAGTACAACCACAGAAGCAGGAAAATCGTAGGCATCCAGCTTCTCTAACAGCTGTTCCACATCTGCCTGTTTCTTCCAGCGATTGGCGGACACCCATACACCCAGCGCCCATTCCGGGGGGAGTGTGGCTGGGCCAAAGAGGCACATATACTCCCGTAGCATGACCTCCGGGGTTCCAGAAAACAGAACAACATCAGCACATTCCGGAAGATTTACGCGGATTTCATCCTCTGCAAAGTCAAATTCCGTTGTCTCACAGGTATCGACATACAGCCCAAAGCCGGTATCCGTCCAGAAGAAGGGCGTTGGGTTGTAGGTTTTATCGCCCTGAAAGCAGAATTTTTCCTCTACGCGGTTGACAACATGGTGTCCCTTCTGATTCAGAGAATCGAATTTCTCCCCCATTCCATAGGCACCGTTGTATTGCAGATAAATTTTCAGTGTTTTCCCCTGGCGGGACAGTTTGGCCGCACCATAGGAGATTTCTTTTTCCTTGTAAGAAACTTTTCGCATAGTTACCCCTTAATGCCGCCAGCCATCATTCCGTCTTTGAACTGACGCTGGGCAACAATGTAAATCAGAATAATGGGAATCATGGAGATCAGACTGCCGGCCATGAGCACATTGTACTCCGTGGCATACTGGCCGTTCAATGTGGACAGGGCGATAGGCAGCGTCATCTTATTCTTGTTTGTCAGCATGAGCAGCGGCCATAGGTAATCGTTCCAGGATTCCATAAATGTTGTAATCGACAGTGTGGCCAGGCTTGGAATGCACAGCGGCAGCGCAACCTTACGGAATACCTGAAATACATTGGCTCCATCGATCCTTGCGGCATCCAGAAAATCATTGGGAATCGTGCGCATCTGCTGTACCAGCATGAACACAGCAAAGGGGCGGAAGATGGAAGGGAGGATCACGCTGGCGTAGCTGTCAATAAGCCCCATGCGATTCATCACAACGAACAGCGGGATCATCGTTACCTGGGTGGGAATCATCATGGTAGCAAGATAGCACCGCAGGAGTAAACTGTTCCCCGGAAACTGGAGCTTTGCAAAGGCGAAAGCCGCCATAGAGGAGGAGAGCAGTGTAATAACTGTATAGCTTACAGAGATAAACAGAGAGTTCCCAATGGTTTTGGCAAAGGGGAACTTGGAGAATACTTTGATATAGGCGGCAAGGGTCGGTTCTTCCGGAATCCACTGGATCGGAATTGACATCAATGCGCCGCGGCTTTTGAAGGATGTGGAGATCATCCACAGAAAGGGAATCATCGCAATGACCGCCAGGAGAATTGCGACAAAATAAAAGCACACTGTTCCCAGCTTTTTCTTAGTTGTCATAGTGTACCCACCTTTCCTGGCCCTTCATTTGAATGGCCGTAAACACCATAATGATCGCGAACAAAATCCAGGAGAATGCCGAAGCATAGCCCATGCGATAATACCGGAAGCCGTAATTGTAAATCCGCTCTACCATGACCTGCGTCGCGCCGTTGGGACCGCCGCCAGTCATAATCATAATCTGTGGGAACAGCTGGAACGCGTTGATCATTCCGACAATCAACACGTAGAAAATCGACGGAGTCAGAAGCGGCAGTGTGATTCTCGTAAATTTGACCCATCCGTTTGCGCCGTCCAGGTCTGCAGCTTCGTAGTATGTCTTGTTGATGCCGACAACCCCGGACAGCAATATCAAACCGAAGAAGCCCATATCCTTCCAGACAGACACCAGCACAATGGCGGGCATTGCCCACTTTTCATCGGTCAGCCAGCCCGGACCCTGGATGCCGAATATGGATAGAATGCCATTTAATGCGCCGTACTGCGGGGACAGCACCGATTTCCAGATCAAAGAAGCGGCAACCCAGCTGGTGAGCACGGGGATATAGTACACGACCCGGAAAAAGCCGATTCCCCGCCGTGTTTGACTAAGCAAGGTTGCAACCAAAAGAGACGCTGCCAGCATCAAGGGAATATAGAGGACGATATATTCGGCAGTATTTCCCAAAGTTTTCCAGAACTCTGTACTGGTCAATATTTTCTTGTAGTTTTCCAGCCCGATAAAGTGCTCCTGGAGAAAGCCGGGGTCCGTCAGCTTTGCCAGCCCGTTCCAGTCTGTCAGGCTGATCAGGCCGGAGATAATCAGAGGTAATACACTGAAAATCAGCATACCGATCAGGCTGGGCAATAGAAATGGGGAGGCTGTCAGCAATCCGCCGACCTGCTTTCGTGGGCTTATTCTGCGTTTCATAGAATCCCTCCATATGCCTTATACGAAAAATTGGGGCCGCTGCGCTTTTTCTGCAGCGGCCCCAATCCGGGAATTATCCGAGATTGATCTGCGCTTCACATTCAGCCTGGGCCTGATCCAGGGCTTCCTGTACGGTGATGGTCCCCTCCGCTGCCGCGGCGAGCTTCTGGGTGATGATGTCGCTCATGAGTGCGTAATCCTCAATGACCGGAGGCATAACCAGGTAATCCAGGCTTTCAAACACGGCCTTGCGGTTATCGGGAGGTGTGATTTCCAGGTAGCTGGACAGTGCGTTCAAATCCTTCAGGGCGGGCAGATCCCAACCGGCATCCAGACGAATATCGGCGGATTCCGTGCTGGAGGTCAGCCATGCCAGCCAGGTGGCAACAGCTTCGGGATACTTGGTGTCGGGGTTCATAACAACGCAGTTGGAGAAAAAGTGGGTAGCCTTCTGGGTGCTGCCGGGCTCTACGGCGATGTCCCAGGCAAAGTCGCAGCCTTCCGTGAAGGTGGCAAAGGCCCAGATACCGGTGGGGATCATGCCCAAGCGGCCGCTCATAAACATATCCCAGTCGCCCATGCCGCCCTGCTGGGCTGCGTTGGGCTGCACATTGGAGACCAGAACCCGGTCAACCAAGGTCTGCGCTGCCTTCAGATTTTCGGGGGAGTTGATTGTAAACTGGGTCTTATCCGCATTCAGCAGAGCGCCGCCGTACTGGGCAACGACTTTGAAGAACTCGTTATAAGTAATGGGCTGCCAGATACCGTAAATATCATCGCCCAGGGCGCGGATGGCTTCCGCAGCGGCCTGCACGTCGTCCTGCTTCCAATCATTGGTGGGATAGGAGACACCGGCCTGGTCAAACAGGTCCTTGTTGTAAATCAGGACAACATTGGAAAAGCTCTCGGGCAGACCGTACTGCTTTCCGTTCACGCAGAATGCATTCAGCGCGGTATCATTCAGGCCGCTTACATCTACACCGGAGATTTCAGCCAGCAGGCCCTTATTGGCATAGGCCGCAAAATTTTCAATGTTCAGCTCATAGCAGTCAGGGGCAGTTCCGCCGGCAACGCGGGTCTGCATCTGCGTAAAGTAGTCGTCGTAGCCAATGGTTTCTACTTCCACTTTGATGTCAGGGTGAGAGGCCTCGAAAGCTTCCACCATTTTTGCAAGGGTTTCCTCGTTTCCACCGGAGGAATTGAAGTTGCAGTAAGTAATGGTAACGGGATCAGCGGCTTTTTCAGTGGTTGCAGCAGGCTGGGTATCGGTACTCTGAGATGCTGCCTGAGTGGTGGATGGCGTGCTGGAAGCTGCGCCGCAGGCGGAAAGGACCATCAGCATAGCAAGCAGCGCTGCGATTAACGAAAAAATCTTCTTGGTTTTCATTTTGTTTCCTCCTGATGTTGTTGATTTTTTCGCTCTTTTCACCTATAATTAGATTTGGTGAAAAGAGTGGCGTTTCGATTCTTTTCCCAGCGGTTTGCACAATCTTTTGCGGGGCTGTGCAGACCGCTTTTTTACACCTCCTTCTGTGGGCACTGCGGGGATACCGCAGAAGAAAACTTATTTTGCATTCAGGTTCCGGACAGACCCCCGTGGGATCAATTCCAGAGGAAGAATTTCTTCCTGCTTGGGAAGCGCCGGATTTTCAATATGCTTCAACAAAAGCTCCACGGCACGCTGGCCTTTCAGAGAAATTTGCTGACGGATCGTCGTTAAGCCGGGAGTCAGGTATTGCGCGACCTCCACATCATCGAAGCCGACAATGGAATAGTCGTTCGGTACGCTTTTCCCTGCTTCAAAAAGTCCTTTGATCGCACCGATGGCCAGAATGTCGGCAGCGGCCACAATGCCGGTTACAGGGAGCTTTGCCGCCAATAGCTGCTGCGCAAGAGAAATGCCGCTGCTGTATTCGATCTGTCCCTCAAAGACATATTCTTTTCGGTAGGGAATGGAAAACTCCTGCAATGCCTGCTGGTAGCCCAGCAGCCGTTTCTTCATGACGCCGTTCTCTTTCATCTGGCCTGTGAGGAAAGCAATGTGATCGTGTCCATTTTCGAGCATATACCGGGTGGCAAGGTAACTGCCGTAGGCGTCATCAATACGGATATTGTGATAATAGTGATCGTTGCAGTAGCTGTCGATCAGGACAATCGGGATTTGTGTTTTCTTCATCTCCTGATAGAATTCGTCCGGGTACATACCGATCACGATGATTCCATCCAGGTTGCGCTGTTTGGCCAGCGTCAGATAACTTTCATTGGCATCCGTCGCGGAAATCAGAATGTGATAGCCCTGCTGGCGGGCATAGAATTCAATGCTGCCCAGGACCTCGCTGTAAAAGCTGTTCTGAAACATCAGCCGGTCGCCGGGTTCCGTTTGAGGAACCACAACGCCAATCAGCTTGGAATCCCGCATGCTCAATCCACGGGCATTGAGGTCCGGCACATAGTCAAGCTCCGCAATGGCATCATGGATACGCTGCTTTGTCTCATCTGAAATTGTCCGCTTTCCACTGAGTGCATAGGAAACGGTTGCGGTGGATACGCCCGCAAGCTGGGCGACATCTTTCAGGGTTGCTCTGGCCACGGTATGTCGTTCCTTCCTTGTTTAATCGCTTAACCATCTTTCTGGCCTTATGATACAAGCTGCATTTGCGTTTGTCAAGAACTTTTTTGCATTTTGTGAAATTTACCATTGACAAGATTTTGATTTTTGTTATACTTGATACATGAAAACTGTTTAACCGATTAAACAATATGCTGAGAGGTGTTTCTATGGAACGTTATCTTCCAACGGGCAATGCGTTTCTTTCCTTGCCAAAGATCAATGAGAAGACTGCGGGAATTGAAGATCTGACCTTCCTTTCCATGCAGCATAAGGGAATGATTGAAATACGAGCCGGTGAAGAATTGCCTTTGGTCCGTCCTTTTCTGCGGGCAGACGGACATCCCCTGCCCTTGACGCAAATGCAATGGAGCCGGGATTCCTTCTGGCTTCCGGTACTAAAAGCAAAGGCCGGAGACATTGATTTCACAATGACGATTCTAACGCCAATCGGAGAACGCGGCTTTGCCATTCGTATGGAACTGGCAGGAGCAGAACAGATGGACATTACCTGGGGGCTGGAGGGCTGCTGGGAAAGCAACTGGCACTGCATCAATGAGGATAAGCCTTTGGACGGAACCATGCACTGCTATGAAAGTGGATGGAATCACAGCATTGTATTTGATTTCCGATGCGGTGCGCCTATGTTTGCGTTCGCGCCCATGTGTGACAGGGAGATTCAGTCCGCATTTTCCAAAACGGACAGCGGTATATTCTACACGCTGACAGAAAACTTCGAGCTTTTGTCGGGTGAAAGCCACAGTACCGTCTTTTACTGGGGCCTCGGCTTTGAAGAAGTCGCGGCGGCCACCAGCGCAAAGGAAATGCTGCGCCGTGGCTGGGATTGGGAATATCAGCGGACAATCAGATGGCTGAATCAGCGGATTTCTCAAATGGCAACGCCAAAGCTGACGGAAGTTTACAACACGAATCTATTCTTCTGTATTTTCTATTCCACCGGCCTGACGCTGGATACGGAAGAACTGGTATGTGCCACCAGCCGCGGCACACGGTACTATGTCAGTGCCGCCTATTGGGACAGAGATGTCTTGTTGTGGGCGTTCCCGGCAATTCTGGATGCAGACCCGCAGCTTGCGGAGGGGATTCTGCGTTATGTTTTTGGCCGCCAGAGAAGAAACCTAGGCATTCACTCCCGGTACATTGACGGCACTGTTCTGGAACCCGGCTTTGAGTTAGACGAGCTGATGGCTCCCGTCATCGCTCTTGAAAGTTATGTAAATCAAGCAGCTGATAGCACAATTATGCATGATCCTGCCGTTATGGCTGGCATCCAACAGATTCTCAAAACGCTGGAAACAATACGGCACCCGGAAATCCCACTGTATGAAACATTTCTACAGCCTACAGATGATGAAATTGTCTATCCGTACCTGACTTACAACAATGTGTTGGTCTGGCGGGCAATGAAGGCTCTGGCGCACCTTTATCCAGAGCAATACGGTACATTGGAGCAGCAGGCGGAAGCAGTCCGGCAGGCTATTTATACCCATTGTGTTTTCCTGGATGCGGATCAGAAGCCATACTTTGGCTGGTCTGTGGATTTGAAGGGACGGCATAATGTTTACGATGAACCGCCCGGAAGTCTACAGCTATTGCCCTACTACAGCTTTTGTGAGCCGGATGATGAAGTTTGGAGGAACACTGTGGCAATGATCCGCGCCCCTTCCTATGCCTACAGCTTTGCGGATGCACCCATTGCGGAAATTGGCTGTGCCCACGCACCCTACCCCTGGATTCTCAGCCTGTGCAACAGCCTGCTTTGTGGGCACAAAGAGCAGGCATTCCAGGAGCTGGAACAGATGGATATGGACAATGGCATAGCCTGTGAAAGTGTTGACCCGGTCTTGGGCACCTGCACCACCGGGGCCGCGTTCGCAACCTGCGCAGGATTCCTGTGCCACAGTATGAAGCAAGCGAGTAAGGAGGCGGCCCATGCGGACTGATTTGCAACTATCCCCCTGGTCGGTGTCCGGAACGGGAAACTGCTGGGATGATGATTTCTTTGAAAGTATCTTCTTTCTTGGCAATGGAAGAATGGGCGTCCGTGGCTATCTGTCTATGGAACCAGAGGACAGACCGATTCAAAAGGGCGTGTATCTGGCGGGCATTTTCGGGGAGATCAAGCCTGGAATCACAGATTTTGTGAATCTGCCGACACCGGTGTATGACAGCATCCTTCTGGATGGAGAAGCCGGAACGCTGTCGTCTCCAATTGAACGCAGCCTGGATATGAAAGCCGCTTGTTTTACAGCAAGATTTTCTCTGACGGCAAAGCAGAAAACGGTAGATGTTGTTTACTCCCGATTTTTACCCAAGGAGCATCCGGCCCTGATTTTACAGCGGTTGAAGTTTATTCCACATGAGAATGTGGGAATCTCCGTGACCAGCGGCCTGATGACAGACAGCTGCAACAGCCCCATTCCTGATGATCAGACAAAAGAAAATACGGAAACCATTCAGCTCTCCTTATTGGAGGGGGCAAGCGTTGCTCCGGAGGGAATTACCGCAGACTTCCGAATTCGCGGAACAGGACTTTCCGTTCGGGAAAATGTGCGGTTCCGCAGCACTGCATTTCAATTCACTGGCAGCGAGGGCGCTTGTGCAGTTTATACGGCAGTCGGGCAGGCAGGACAAACACTGATTTTGGACAAGGCGGCGGCGATCCTGACCTCACGGGATGTGGACCCGCGGATCGCGCCGATTCCCGATGTGTGGGACTACGATGCCATGCTGGCAGTCCATAAAGAGAACTGGGAAACCACTTGGCAGAAATGTGATCTGGAGATTCCCGCCTTAGACGGTGAACTGCAAACCGGACTGCGTTTCTCCATGCTCGGCCTGATGGGCAGTTGTTCCGCCAATGACCCTACCGTAAGCATCGGCGCACGGGGCCTGAGCCATGGCCGGTATAAAGGGTGCTATTTCTGGGATACGGACCTGTTTATGCTGCCGTTCTTCCTGAAAAATGATTTGCAGGCAGCAAAAAGCCTCTGCGATTACCGTGCCCGTTCTCTGCCAGCAGCGAAAGAGCATTCCAGAAGGATGAATACTGCCGGAGTCAGATACCCCTGGATGGCTGCGCTGGACGGCAGTGAGCAGTGCGAAACCTGGGACATTGGATGCAGCGAGCTGCACGTCACAGCTGACGTGGCCTATGCCCTGGATACCTACTGTAAGGCCTCCGGGGACAGCGAATTCTATTTGGAGAAAGCGGCAGAAGTTTATATCGAGACGGCCCGTTTCTGGGTCAGCCGCTATACCTATCGCCCGGAAATTGGCAGGGCAGATCTGCTGTTCTGCAAGGGCCCGGATGAATACTGCGGCATTACCAATAACAATCTCTTTACCAATGTGATGGTTCAGCACAATCTGACTCTGGCCATCCAGGCAGCGGCAGACCTCCTCGCCAAGCGCCCGGAACGGTATTACGCGCTTGGCCTCAGCGCCGAAGAAACGGAGCATATGGCAGCCCTGCGGGATGCAATTCCCTGGCCCCATGACCCTATTACCGGACATCTTGCCCAAGACGAAACATTGCATCTGCTGGAACCGGTTGATCCCGCAACACTGAAACCCGATGCCGGAGCCAGCTACCACCATGTATGCTTTGACCGCTTGCAGCGATACAAGGTTATCAAACAGGCAGATGTACTCCTCCTAATGACACGGCTTCCGCAACTCTTCACGACAGAAGAAAAACGCACCGCATGGAAGGACTTTGAACCTATCTGCCTCCACGATTCCACATTGAGCTTTGCCAGCCACGCCCTGTTTGCCCTCCAGAACGGACTGACAGAACAGGGCATGGACTACCTGAAAAAAGCACTTCTGCTGGATCTGCGGGATGTGATGGGTAACACCGGCCATGAGGGACTGCATCTGGCGTGTATGGGTGAGGCCTGGCAGGCGGCAGAGTGCCTGATGCATTTATGCACTGACCAACAATAGAAGAACATCAAAAATGCGCACCCACTTACAATCAAAAGTGGATGCGCATTTTCTAATTTTCAGGAGGCTCTGCCAGAATTAACCTCAACATCTTCAGGCCGCATGAAGAAGATTGATAATTTGCAAATAAACATATAGTAGCCCACAAGCGTAAGGGATGCTATTCGTCTGACTTTATTGGTTTCAAGCAAACGGTTGAATGCATCACGTGAAATTGTGTTAATCATCTCAAAGTCGACATACTCGTCCGAAAGCATTGAGTCTTTTAGGTAAAAGGCATTATATTTTTTATTTCTCTTCAGATTATCAATCATTGAAGGGTTATCACCAAAATCTTTTAATGGATGAAGGGCTGCAAAGAGGAGCGTCTTATCTCTTGTGGCATCGCAGGTATTCGAAAGCAATTGAGCTTTGCATTTAATCATTTTTTGCTTCCCGTTTTCATCGATATAGAAAAAAGGAATCTCCGAAAAAATGTCACCCTGAAATAAATCATTTGACGTTTCCATTTTGGTCAGCGATGGTTGTGAACTTCTTTCAAACTGAGCCATCGCAACTCTCGCCTGTTCCTTTGTATAAGGATCAATATTTGGAAAAATATGATGACAAAATTCTATAAATTCAGCAATCACAAAATCAGTCCTAATCTCTTTTCAGAATAGCTCAAACACGTTGACCCCGGTCTCTGTGGCATTCTTCTCTATTGCGTTCCAGTACGTTTCCGACTCTTCCTTGGTAAAGTTCGATTGAACACCAAATAAGTCCATAGCTTCCTCATAAGGTGTTTTCTCTTTACCGCTGGCAGAAAAAAGCTGCATTCCATCTACTTTAACATACGAATCGTTGGACATAGTCAGGTTGTTTTGTTCAATGCAATACTTGTTCACAGCTTTAGGCGCTGGAATAACTGTAGTCGCAAGTGACACCGACAGTATAAAGCAAGAGAGTGTCTTCGAATTATTCCAAGACATACTGAATCTCACCCTTTTCTACAAATTCTTTAACATACTTGCTGGCAAATTGTTCCGCGAGCCACACAATCTTTTCGGCAGCCTCTGCAGATGACAAATACCCTTCCTCATTGTTAAAGGCATACCGGTCATTAATGTCAAGATTAACCAGAAGTCCTTCTTTTGAAGGCGCTAATTTTACAAAAGAGCCTCTTTCATCCGGACCATTTGCAAATTCTCTGTAATTCTGAAGCATAACGTTTACATAGTATTTTTCATCAACTACATAAGCGACTCTAAACTGTGCCTCATCTTCTCGAAGGTTTGATTTACACTTCAAAAATTTATTTGAAATGTATTCAATCGGTGCATCTACCCCATCTTCTTCGGAAAAAAGGAAAGAAATCGACAACCCAGAAAAATAGAGTTTTGGTTTTCCGTTCACCTCTGCTCCAATAATTGGAAGTGCATCTACCATCGAGGTGCTCTTATTCCTAACATATTCAATACATTTGCAGACATCAGTATTGAAATTGTCATCGAATCTTACCGTAAGTTGTACATTCGTTCCGGTAAACATCAACTGCGAATGCTGGCCATTGCTTGCTGCAATAATCCTCGGTATATCAGCCGGAGCATCCGGAGGAAGAGGAACAAGCGTGAACGGTTTCTGAAAACCAGTAAAGTGCTTCTCTAAGTTAAATAAGTTCTCGCGTATAGTCACATTTTGTGGAAAATGAACGGTAAACGAGCAATTTTGGATAATCATTGCAATCACCTCAGCACAACAATATACAGCCGCATAATAATTATAATACCCCAAGTTCGCGAATGCAAGACCAATTCGCATCTTTTTACATTTTTTAAATCGAATATCCATTCGCTAGACATCATTTTTAGGCCTTAAAAAGGCCAGTGTACCGAGAACTCAGTACACTGGCTTTTATCAGCCATCTATTTCGTGTAACGTAGTACCCCTTAAATAATGCTCCATTTCCCCAGATATCACCAGTCCGGCATACTCCATCGGCGCATGGTAAACCAGCCAATCCAGGTCAGCCATCTGGCCATTTGTGACATTATAAAAGTTTTCCACTTCCTTACAGTCGATTGTAAGAACAGAACCATCACTGTAAGTGAGTTCCACAGAATTGGTATTCATATTATAGGAACCGTGAAGTAGTTTAAGCATTTTTGTTCCTCCAAACTAAGACGTATCATTTGAAGCAGAACATATTTCGAGATGGCAACGTGTTAAATCATCCCAAAATACTGTAATGCCTCTCGGATTGCGTTCTCTTTTCCGGGAGGACAAGTCGGAGCTTGCCGTGCATCTTCGGACTTCGGCAAATTGTAGTTTTTTCCTACATCCAGCCCACACTTCCGCTTTACTTGCGAAATATACAGACTGGAAACCTTTAAACCGGAGTGTTCCAAAACATACGCTTTGATCTGCGGATAGGTTGTGCCGTCCTGAAACTCCGACATATCCATATCTTCCAAAGAGAACTCAACCCGAATCTTTTTCGAGTCGACCTCGCCCTTGGAAAGCAAGACAACCGTCTCTATATGGCTGCACCTGGGGAACAGGTCTGCTGCCGTGACCTTTTCTACCCGGAAGCCCCGCTCCTTCAGCAGTGCCACATCCCTGGCCAGGGTGGCGGGGTCGCAGGAGACGTAGACCAGGCGCTTGGGGGACATCCTGGCGATGGCCTCGATGGCGTCGCCGTTCAGGCCCTTGCGGGGCGGGTCTACGGTGATGATGTCCGGGCGGATGCCCTTTTGCTCCAGGTCCAGGGCAGCGGCGCCGGCATCGGCGCAGAAGAACTCGGCGTTCTCAATGCCGTTGCGCCTGGCATTGTCCTTGGCATCCTCAATGGCCTGGGGAACCACCTCTACGCCGATGACCCTTCCGGCGGCGGAGGCCATGGCCAGGGTGATGGTGCCCACGCCGCAATAGAGGTCCAGCACCAGATCGTCCTTCGTAATGCCTGCCATGGCAATGGCGGTTTCGTAGAGCCGCTGGGCCTGGGCGTGGTTCACCTGGTAGAAGGACCGGGCGGACAGGCGGAAATTCAGGCCGCAGAGGGTATCCTCAATGTAGCCCGGGCCATAAAGGGTGACGAATTTGTCTCCCAGCACGGCGTTACCCTTTTTTGTGTTCACGCTGAGCACCAGGGTGGTGAAGCCTGGAACGGTTTTCAGAGCCTCGATCAGGGCAGGGAGCTTGGGCAGGCCGTCTCCATTGACCACCAGGCAGACCAGGATCTGCCCGGACACGGCCCCCCGGCGGACATAGATATGCCGCAGCAGCCCCCGGTGGGTGGATTCATCGTAAACGGGCACATTGTGCTTGTTAACATAATCTATGACAATGGATTTGACCCGGTCCGTCTCCTCAGGCAGAATCCGGCAGCGGTCCATCTGCACGACCTCGTGGGTGCCCTCCTTGAAGAAGCCGGCGTAGGCCTTCCCGTTTTTTCGGGCCACAGGGTACTGGGCCTTGTTCCGGTAGCCCTCACAGGCAGGGGCCGCCAGAATGGGGACCTCTTCCAGGTTTTCCCCGCCGATGCAGTTCAGGCAATTTTTCACCCGCTCCGCTTTCAGACGGCACTCCTCTGCATAGTCCATATGCCAGAAGGTGCAGCCGCCGCAGAGCTTGGCAACCGGGCAGGCCCGGTTCACCCGGTGGGGGGACTTTTCCAGAATCTCCGTAATTTTCCCCGCCGCCCAGGTCTTCCGTACCAGGGTGATACGGAGATTTACCCGTTCCCCGGCTACGGCATTGGGCACGAACACGGCGCAGCCCTCAATATGGGCAACGCCCTGGCCCTCGGTGGTATAGTCCGTAATCACGGTTTCATAAATCTGATTTTTGATCAGCATAGCTTCTCCTTCAAGTCTTTGGTAAATTGCCACCTGTGCTTCCCAGAGGGGAGGCTTTTTCTTTATCCTACCACATTTTCTGCACCCGGTAAAGGAGCTCTTGCTTGTTTTTCAAAAAAATGCTAGAATGACCGAAGAAACTGCAAAGGGGTCATTTTATGGATTATCAAAATTGCCGCCTGTGTCCCAGACAATGCGGGGCGGACCGGCAGGCGGGGGAGACGGGTTTCTGCGGCTGCCCGGCCACTGCGCTGGTGGCCAAAGCCATGCTGCACAAGTGGGAGGAGCCGGTATTGGCCGGGCCCGGGGGCAGTGGGGCCGTGTTCTTTGGAGGCTGCACTTTGCGGTGCTGCTACTGCCAGAATGCCGCCATCAGCGGCCGTCCCGCCGGGCAGACTGTGGACAGCGCCGGGCTGCGCCGGATTTTTGAAGAACTCATTGCCCAGGGGGCGGAAAACATCGACCTGGTGACCCCTACCCAATTCCTGCCCACCGTTCTGCCTGCCCTGGAGCCCAGGCTCCCTGTGCCGGTGGTCTACAACTGCGGAGGCTACGAGCGGGTGGAGACCCTGAAAGAGCTGGAGGGCAAGGTGCATATTTACCTGCCGGATCTGAAATATGCAGACGGCACCCTGGCTGCCGCCCTTTCCGGGGCGGGAGACTATTTTCCTGTGGCCGCCGAGGCCATCCGGGAGATGGTGCGCCAGACGGGGCCCGTCCAATGGCAGGGGGAAAAGATCGTCCGGGGGACCGTCATTCGCCATCTGATCCTGCCGGGGCAGGTGGAAAACTCCCTGAAGGTTCTGGACTGGATCGGGGAGACCTTCGCTCCCGGCACGGTGCTGGTGAGCCTTATGCGGCAGTATACCCCGGTAGGCCACCAGAAGCCGCCTCTGGACCGGCGGATCACAGACGAAGAATATGACGCCGTCCTCAGCTGGATGTTCCTGAACGACCTGGAGGGCTTCACCCAGGAGGCCGAGGCGGCGGATGCCGGATTCGTTCCGGATTTTTAATGGATTGCATTGACACCCCAGAGGGGTACTGCTATAATGTTATCCGTAAATTTGCGCCATTTTCAGAAACGGAGGCAATTCAATGGCCAATGTTTTGCAATATCTCATCCGCAGCGCGGAACGTTTTCCCGACAAATGCGCCGTGACGGATGACGTACGCAGCTACACCTATGCGGAATTCTATCATCTTACCCGGGCCATTGGTTCCGGACTGCTGCCCCTGACCCGGCCCCGGCAGGCCGTGGGGGTGTATCTGCCCAAGAACGCCCAGGCGGTGGCCGCCTTTTTCGGCATTCAGTGGGCGGGGTGCTTCTATTCCGTGCTGAATACGGAGCTGCCCGGGAACCGGCTGCGGCAAATCGCCCAAACCCTGGCCCCGGCGGTGATCGTCACCTGTGAGGCTCTGCTGCCCCAGGCAAAGGGGATCTTCCCGGACTGCCCCCTGGTGTGCCTGGAGACCCTGGCAGGGCAGGCGGTGGATGCGGAAGCCCTGGCATCAGTCCAGGCCCGGGCCATTGATACGGACCCACTTTATGTAAACTTCACCTCCGGCTCCACCGGTGTGCCCAAGGGGATTGTTGTGTGCAGCCGCAGCGTGACGGATTTTATCGACTGCTTCACGGCGCTGTTCTCCATCACCGAGCAGGATGTCATCGCCAACCAGGCGCCCTTTGACTTCGATGTGTCCGTCAAGGACATCTACTCCGCCATGAAGGTGGGGGCCACCCTGGCGGTGGTGCCCCGGGAGCTGTTCTCGGCCCCGGTGCAGCTCATGGATTTTCTCTGCGAGAAGCAGGCTACGACCCTGATCTGGGCCGTATCCGCCCTGTGCCTCATCACAGGCTTCCATGCCCTGGACTATAAAACGCCGGAAAGTCTGCAAAAGATCCTCTTCTCCGGCGAGGTCATGCCCCTGCGGGCCCTGAAGGAATTTCGCAAGCATCTGCCGGATGCGTGTTATGTAAATCTCTACGGACCCACGGAGATCACCTGCAACTGCACCTATCACATTCTGGAAAAGGACCGGGACTATGCCTCCGGCATTCCCATCGGCATTCCCTTCCCCAACGAGGATGTGTTCCTGCTGGACGGGGAAGACCGCCTGATCACGGCCCCGGACACCGAGGGAGAGATTTGCGTCCGTGGTACTGCCTTGGCTCTGGGCTATTATCGCTGCCCGGAACAGAACAGCACCCATTTTGTCCAGAACCCCTTGAATCCCGATTACCCCGAGCGCATCTACCGTACCGGGGACCTGGGAAAATATAACGACCGGGGAGAGCTGGTGTTTTCCGGTCGGAAGGACTTCCAGATCAAGTATATGGGCCACCGGATCGAGCTGGAGGAGATCGAGCGGGAGATGAACGCCATTCCCGGCGTGGAACGGGCCTGCTGCGTGTTCGATGAAAAGCGCAGCCGCCTGCGGGGCTTCTATGTGGGCACCGTTGGCCCGGAAGACCTCCACGCCATCCTCAGGCGGGACCTGCCCGCCTTCATGGTTCCGGGCTTTTTGCGGCAGGTGGAAGCCATGCCCCTGAACAAGAACGGAAAAATCGACCGAAAGGCCCTTTCGGAAATGACAGGAGGGCGCTGATATGCCGGAATATTCCAATTTGCAGGATACTGCCTATTACGTTTTCGATACCCGGGTTTTCCGGCAGCGCATCCGCCATGTGCGGCAGCTCCTGGGGCCGGAGATGACCCTGGCCTATGCCATCAAGGCAAATCCCTTCCTCACAGGCTTCGCCCTGGGGGCGGCGGAAAAATTGGAGGTCTGCTCCCCGGGGGAGTGCCGCATCTGTGATGCGCTGGGTATTCCTGCGGAAGCCACGGTGATCTCCGGGCTGAACAAGCCCCCCGCCTTTCTGGAGGCGCTGATTCCTGCCTCCGATGGCCGGACCTATACCGTAGAATCCCTGACCCAGTTTGCCACCCTGGACGCTCTGGCGAAGAAATACGGCAAAAGGCTTCCCATTCTTCTGCGGCTCACCAACAACAGCCAGTTTGGCATCAACGAGGAGGAGATCCTCGCCCTGGTCCAGAGTCGGGAGGAGCACCCCAATCTGTGCTTCCGGGGAATTCAATTCTTCTCCGGCACCCAGAAGACATCCATCAAAAAGCTTGCCAGGGAGATAGAGCACCTGGATGCCCTGCTGCAAAGATTAGAGGCGGAAACCGGATGGCGCTGCCCGGAGCTGGAATACGGCCCCGGCTTTCCCGTCAGCTACTTCGGCGAGGAGCTGGACGAAGCAGCACTTCTGACGCAATTCCGGGGAGACCTGGAGGGCATGGCCTGGAAGGGCGCTGTAACGCTGGAGCTGGGCCGGTTTTTGGCCGCTTCCTGCGGACAATACTTTACCCATGTAGCCGACCGGAAGACCAACCACGGCCAAAACTATCTGATTTTGGACGGCGGCATGCACCAGATGGTATACTATGGCCAATTTATGGGCATGAAAATGCCGCGCATTACCCTGTGCGGCAAGGAAAACGCCCCCATTCAGAAGCAATGGAACCTCTGCGGCAGTCTGTGCTCTATGAATGACATTCTGGTCAAGGCCTGCCCCCTGCCGGAAGTCGCCATTGGGGATACCCTGTGCTTCCACAACACCGGCGCTTACTGCGTCACCGAGGGCATTGCCCTGTTCCTGAGCCGGGACCTCCCGGCGGTATACCTGGTAAACCCCGACGGCCGCATCACCTGCGCCCGGGAGACCACGGAAACCTACCCCCAAAATATGCCGAACAGGCTTTGAATTTGAAAGACAGAAAGGAAATCGATTATCATGGAAGAACTGCTAGAAATTCTGAACGACATTCAGCCCGGTGTGGATTTTGAAAACGAGAAGCACCTGATCGACGATCATCTGCTGGACTCCCTGTCCATTATTTCCCTGGTTGCCGAGCTGGAGGATACCTTCGATGTGACCATCCCCGCTGTGGAGATCATCCCCGACAACTTCAATTCCGCCGAGGCCATGCTGGAAATGCTCCAGCGGCTCCAGGAAGACTGATTTGGCATCTTTGTTGACTGCCCTGCGGGCAGGTGCCTATCCGGAGCTTTCGGCCTATTTTTCTCTGCTGTTTTTGGGCATTTTCCTGCCGGCCTGCCTGGTCCTTTACAGTCTGACTCCGGGAAAATACAGGAAATATGCCCTCCTGCTGGAAAGCCTCCTGTTTTACTGGCTCATCAGCGGTGCGTATATTCTCTATCTTCTGGCTTCCGTAGGTGCCATTTTTGCGTTCGGACTGTGGATGCAGCGGATCTATGTCCGCCGGGATGCCGCCGTGAAAACGGCGGAAAAAGCAGAGCGGAAGGCCATCAAGAAGGCCTATCAGAAGAAGGCCCGGCATGTTATGACCCTGGGGGTGCTGCTGCACATCGGCCTCATTCTGGTGCTCAAATACACGGGCTTCTTCCTGGAGAATGTGAATGCCCTGTTTGGCCTGACCGTTGCCATTCCGGCCTTTGTGAAGCCCCTGGGGCTGAGCTTTTTCATTTTGCAGAGCGTCAGCTATCTGGTGGATGTATACCGGCAGACCATCCCCGCGGATGGAAACGTGCTGCGGCTGGGGCTTTATCTAAGCTTTTTTCCCGGCATTGTGGAGGGCCCCATCTGCCGCTACGGCGACACCGCCCGGGCCCTCTGGGAGGCAAAACCCATTGCCTATGAAAACCTCTGCCTGGGCCTCCAGCGTATTGCCTTCGGTCTGATGAAAAAGCTGGTCATTGCGGACCGCCTGAATCCCATGGTGGAGGAGCTGTTTTCCCGGAACGACGCCTACCCCGGTTATATGTCCCTGGTGGGCGGCGTTCTCTACACCCTGCAGCTCTATGCCGACTTTTCCGGCTCCATGGACGCGGTCTGCGGCACGGCCCAGATCTTTGGGCTGACCGTGCCGGAGAATTTTCGCCGCCCCTTCTTCTCCAAAAACATCTCCGAATTCTGGACCCGGTGGCACATCACCCTGGGCACCTGGTTCCGGGACTATATCTTCTACCCCGTCACCATGTCCGCGCCCCTGAAGAAGCTGACCACCGCCGCCCGGAAGAAGCTGGGCAACCACTTCGGCCCCCTGATTGCGGGGTCCATTGCATTGCTGTGTGTCTGGTTTTGCAACGGCCTGTGGCACGGAGCGGCCTGGCATTATGTGTTCTTCGGACTGTATCACTTCGTGCTGATCCTGCTCGGCAGCGCCTTCGCACCGCTGTTTAAAAGGGTCAACGGTGCGCTGCACCTCACCCCGGAGAACAAGGCCTTCCGTCTGTTTCAGATGCTCAGGACGACGTTCCTGGTGATACTGGGCGAGATCATCTTCCGCGCCGACAATATGGCCATGGCCGGGAATATGCTGCGCCGGATTTTCACGGACTTCGGCGAGCCCTTCAGCAAATACTATTCCATTCTGGGCTGGATGAAGACCCTGGCAGATTCCACCCTGTGCAGCGTCCGGGACCTGCAAATTGTGGGCGTGGCCGCCGTGATTCTTCTGGCGGTGAGCGTTCTCCAGGAGCGGGGCGGCGATATCCGAAGCCGCCTGTCCGCCCGCCCTGCCTGGCAGCGCTGGGCAGTCTGGTATGCACTGCTTCTCTTCATCCTGATCTTCGGTGCCTATGGCCCAGGCTATGTGGCCATTGACCCGATGTATGCAAATTTCTAGATACGAAAAAAGGGACGGTAACCAGGGCAAAGCCTGGGTTACCGTCCCTTTTGAATGTCAAGTGCGCTTATTTCATCTCGAAGGTGATTCCGAGGCACCGGAACCAATGCCGGGGCTTGCCGGGGACGGCTTCCGCGCCGTAGCGGGCGGCCCGGGTCAGCAGGGCGTCCAGGTCATCGGTTTTGAAGGCAATGTGACCCACCCGGCCGGTGTCCGCCGCCTGAGCTTCTACCCGGCACAGTTGCACGCCGCCGTCCAGCCAAAGGCTGGTGGGGGCCTCCTCCGGGCCCTGGAAGCGGGTAACGGTCATGCCGAAAACATCCTGAAAAAAGGCCAATGCGGTGTCAAAATCCACAACGTCAATGGCAATGTGGTCAATGGGGCAAAAATGATCGGTCATGGTATTCTCTCCTTATAGTTCAACGGTTTCCATATCCTCGGGAACGAAGATATGGCCGGAATAGACGCTTCCCGCCTCCTGGGTCATGCGCTCCCGGCGGTCCGGGCCGTAGTCCTCGGTGTGGTAAATCAGGAGGTTTTTTACGTTCATTTCCCGGGCGATGCTGCCTACGTCCAGGCTGGTCACATGGCTGCGCTCGTAGGGCTTGTAAATGTCCCGGTCGGCATAGAGGCAGTAGGCCTCGCTGAAAAGCCACTTGGCATCCCGGGCGTATTTTTCCGTCGAGGGCTTCACGGGCTCGTCTCCGGCGAAGCATACGTGCTCCCCATCCGGCAGGGCAAGCCGGAAGCCGAACTGCTGCATCTTTGTAGAGCCGATGTCGAAGGCTTGAATGTCAAAGCCCGCCAGATTCAGCTGCTCTCCGTCGGTAACCTCCCGGAAGAGGATCTGCTTGTCGAAATATTTTGTCATCTTCTTGCCCAGGATCATCTCGCAGATGGTGCGCACATGGGCCAGGGTTTCTGCGCAGGCGGCCACGGTGAAGGTGCCGGTATAGCCCTGCTCGGCCATGGCGGTGCCCACGGCCCGGATGACCCAGGGGGTGCCCAGAATATGATCCGAATGGCTGTGGGTGACAAACATTCCGCCGATGGAGGTGATGGGCACGTGGAGCTTGTCCAGCCGTACCAGGATTTCATTGCCGCCTCCGGCATCCACCAGGAGCCTGTTTTCCCCCTGCTCCAGCAGGAAGCAGGTGTTGTAGCGTTTTAAGACCATGGCACAGCCGGTGCCAAGAAAGGTTGCTTGCATTTTAGGTCTCCTTTCAATGTGGTTTTGTTCGATTGATCGGGATTTGTACGGATATGAGTTGACAGTTGACAATTGACAGTTGACAGTTAAGGAATTTCCTTCGGAAAAAAATATATTTCAATTCGTCCCGTAGGGACACCACAACTGTCAACTGTACACTGTCAACTGTCAACTCGCAGTCAGCGCTTATTTTTCTCTCTTCAGCCGGAAGTCCACCGACCGCTTCAGGTAGCTCAGGTATTCGTCGTCCTGGCACATTTCCTTGCCGTGGGCGTCGGAGAGCTTGGCCACCGGGCGGCCGTTGACGTACTGGAGCTTGATGACGATGTTCAGCGCCTGCTCACAGGTGTCGTTGGTGACAAAGGTGCCGATGCCGAAGGAGACCTTGGTCTTCTCCCTGAAGTAGTCATAGAGCTTCTGGGCGTGGTCAAAATCCAGACTGTCGGAGAAGAGCAGCACCTTGGTCCTGGGGTCTACGCCGTACTTCTGGAAGTGCCGGATCATCTTCTCGCCCCATTCGTAGGGGTCGCCGCTGTCGTGCCGGACGCCGGAATAGTTGTTGACCATGGACCGGTCAAAGTCGTAGAGGAACAGGTCCGTGGTGATGGTGTCGGACAGGGCGGTGCCGTTGTCACCCCGGTACTCATCGTACCAGTCGGCCATGGCGTAGTGGTTGGTGTAGGCCAGAGGGATGGAGTCGATGCCCTGGTACATCTGCACGAACTCGTGGGCATAGGTGCCGATGGGGGTCAGGTTGTATTTCCAGGCCAGGTACACATTGGAGGTACCGGCGCAGTTCTTCGTTTCGGTGGCCAGGCGGCGGACCACCTCGTCCTGCCACTGCCGGGAAAGCCGCCTGCGGCTGCCGAACTCCGCAAAGGAGAAGGTATACTTGCCGGAATTGAAATCCTTGATCTTCTGCTCCAACCGCGCTCTTGCAGAGGCTTCCAGAGTGGCGTAATCATAGTGCAGGCGGAAATAGACCTCGTTAACGATTTCCAGCAGATAGATTTCAAACTGCATGGCGGAGAACATGGGGCCCTTCACCGTCAGCAGCAGCTCTCCACTGTCTGAAAGACCGGTGTGGACATACTCCCGGATGGGATGCCACAGCCGAAGGAACTCCACATAGTCGCTCTTGATGAAGCGGATGGAGCGCAGATAGTCCAGCTCGTCCCTGTGAAAGCGAAGAGAGCACAGATAGTCGATCTGGTCGTTGATCTCCTCCAGCATCTCCGGGGTAAAGACGATGTTTTCATTGCGGCACTTGAAATAGTATTCTCCGTTCAAGTCCGTGTGCTTGTGGAAAATCACCTGGTCCATATTGAACTTATACAGATCGGTGTCCAGCAGGGAGGTGATAATGGGTTCCAGCTTCATAGTAACACTTCTTTCGTTCGCCCTGATGCTATGCAAAAACCGCCTCAGAGCTCAATGCCGCATGACAACGCGGTTGACAAACGGCCCCAATCGGGGTATAGTATAGGTGCAAAGGGTGCTGCCAGAAGGTCGGCTCCCACATTTCTGCAGAGAAGTAACCGAGAATGTAGGAGTTAGCGGTTACTTCTCTTTATTATTCGCCTGGATGACCAGGGCAATGACAGTTGCAATGACCATGCAGAATTGAAAAATTCCTTCCCATGTAACCATGTCTGCCACCCCCTCTCCATTGGATTGGGGGCAAGAGAAGTATATCACACCCGAAAATCGAGGGGAACCGCCTACCGGGGTACTGGCAGCACCATGGACAGCATACCACAGGATTCGGGGAATTGCAAGGAAAAAGCGGGGGATATCATGCAGCAATGCGGTGATATCCCCCGCTTGCAGCTCCTGTTTGCAAGGGGGCGACAGCTAAACGCTCATGGTATCTTTATTCCCCTGGGAGGCCAGGACCAGGGCACGGAGTTCCGGGTATAGGGCGTGCATTTTAGGGTTAACATAACGCTCCCAAGATTTTCGGTCATCCAGGACCAGGAACTGGCGCATCTGAGAGGCGGATATTTCCACGGTTTTGGGGATATAGAGCTCTGCAATACGGACCCCTGCCACGCTGTCGAACCAGTCCAAGCGCCTGGCCTCCTTGCCGGAGACCAGCAGGTCCGGCATTCGTCCAAAGCGCTGCATGACGTTTTCCAGCACATAGTCGCCCCAGGCGGCGGTATTGCCCACGCCGATGTCCGGCAGAGGATAGACGCCTACCCGGTCGCCAAAGAGCTTTTCCAGCATCCTTTTCCGCAGGGCATAGGGAAAGGGGTTCTTTTGGGTGCCGGATTCCTGGGAAGAGCCCACAAAAATCCCCACCTGATCGCACAGCGACAGCGCCGTTTCAATCATCTGCTGATGGCCGGCATGAAGCGTTTGAAAGCGTCCCACAAGGATCCCCAGTGCAAAGGGCTTGTCCATGGTCCATCCCTCCCTCTTTTTCCGTTCTATTCTATCAAACGCATAGGGAAAGGTCAAATAAAATCGCAGCAATCTGTACTTTTTTGCACAGCCGTGGTATAATGCCCAAAAAAGGAAAAGGAGCGCGCGGCTATGGGAAGAGGATCCGTCCGGCAGAACAAAAACAAATTTCAGCTGATTCGGGAGGATCTGGGCCTATCCCGGGAGAAAGCGGCAGAGCTGCTGGAAACCGTCAGCCCGGAACGCATTGAAAAAATTGAAAGCGGCAAGTGTGCCCCCTACCCTGAGGAGGTGCTTGTCTTCGCCAGGAAGTACAAACGGCCCAGCCTGTGCAATTACTATTGCTCCCAGTGCTGCCCCATCGGCAAGGCCTATGTGCCGGAGGTGGAAATGAAGGAGCTCAGCGCCATCGTGCTGGAAATGCTGGCCTCCCTCAATGCCGTAGACAAGCGGAAGGACCGACTCATCGAGATCACCGCCGACGGGAAGGTCTCCGGGGACGAAATCGACGACTTTATCACCATCCAGCAGGAGCTGGAGCGCATCTCCGTCACCGTGGAGACCCTGCAGCTCTGGTCCGAAAAAATGCTCCTGTCCGGAGCCATCGACCGGGATGCCTACGAGGCCCGGCGGAAGCAGGGCTGACCATGCGGACCTATACCCTGAAAAAGCAGCCGGGGCTGCCGCTGTATGAATCCCTCTACCGGGCCATTCGGGAGGACATTCTCACGGGGGCACTGCGGCCCGGGGAGAAGCTTCCCTCCAAGCGGGCCCTGGCCTCCAACCTGGAGGTGGGCAAAACCACCGTGGAAGGGGCCTACAATCAGCTTTTGGAGGAGGGCTATATCTCTTCCCGGGAGCGGTCCGGCTATTTTGTGGAAGCCGTGGAGCAGCGGCAGGTCCCCCGCCCGGCGTCCCGGCACCCGTTTCCCGGCCCGGAAGCCTCGGTTGGCGCAGACCTCACCGGCAACGGCACGGGGCAATTTCCCTTCTCCATATGGATTCGCCTGCAGCGAGAGGTCATCCTGGACTATGGGCAGAAGCTTCTGCTGCCCATGGACAGCCGGGGCGCTTTGGAGGCCCGGCAGGCCATTGCCCGGAGCCTTTCAGACTTTCGGGGCATGGACGTAGACCCGGAAAACATCCTGCTGGGCGCGGGAACGGACTTTTTGTACAATCTGCTTTTACAGCTGCTGGGTCAGGACAAGGTCTATGCCGTAGAGGACCCGGGCTATGGAAAAATCCGGAAGATCTACGCCGCCGGAGGCGTAACCTGCCTGAGCGTGCCCATGGACGCATCCGGTATCCGGCCGGACTGCCTGGGGGACGCAAGGGTGCTGCACCTCTCCCCTGCCCACCACTTCCCCACGGGGCTCGTCACCCCGCTGCATCGCCGCAGGGCGCTCATCGACTGGGCCCAAAGGGTGGATGGCTTCATCATTGAGGACGACTACGACACGGAGTTCCGCTTCCAGGGCCGCCCTCTGGCCCCCATGCAGACCATGGATCCGGAGCGGGTGATTTATATGAACACCTTCTCCAAGACCCTGTCCCCCTCCATCCGCATCAGCTATATGGTGCTGCCCCAGGCACTTATGGCCCGGTTCCGGGAGAAGCTGGGCTTTTACGGCTGCACCGTGCCCAGCTTCGAGCAGTATACCCTGGCCTATTTTCTGGACCGGGGGTATTTTGAAAAGCACATCAACCGCATGCGCAAATTCTACCGCGCCCGGCGGAACCGGGTCATTGCCATGCTGGAGCGCTGTCCGGCGGCGGACAAGCTGACCATCCTGGAGCAGGACGCAGGACTCCATTTCCTTCTGAAAGTGGAAACCGCCCTGGACGACAGGGCCCTGACAGCCCTCTTCGCCCAAAGCGGATTGCACGTGCAGCCCCTGAGCAGCTTCCATACCCACCCAACGGAGGACTGCCGGGGAATGCTGGTGATCAACTATTCCGCGGTGGATGAAAGGGCCCTGGAAGAGGGCCTGGGGAAGCTGGAGATTTGATTTTGGGGGCGTTTTGCGTTTTGACGGCAGCCCTGTCCGCGTTTCGGCTGGGTGCCTCCGGCGGGGAG
>OIYP01000455.1_pt1 | contig 26566 bp, 23 predicted proteins | sample 1588261 | NCBI WGS metagenome assembly OIYP01 (sample SAMN03283293) | human gut metagenome | biome: human-associated habitat; material: feces | host: Homo sapiens | place: Peru | collected 2012
CAGCCCAGATGCGGCCCTGAACCCGGATTGGGTGGAATGGCTCATGGGCTTCCCCCTCGGATGGACGGACGTATCCTCTGGGCAAAAGAGCCGGAAGGAATCCCCCGTATGACTGATCGCATGGAGAACCGGGTACTGCGGCTGAAAACTCTGGGCAACGCCGTTTGCCCACCCCAGGCGTATCCCATTTTCCACTACATTTCCAGAATTGAGCAAGGGCAGTGCGGTGACGAGTGCCCTTATGAAAAGGCAGGTGAACAACCATAGACCAGTGGAAAGCCCGGGCGAAGGTCGTCCAGAAGATGACCAAGGACGGTGCGGTAGCGGAAAACCTATCCACAGGGGAAGTGGAAAATATCAGCGGCAGAACGCCGGAAACGGACGTTAGCAGCGAAAAACACCAGTCCTCCCGGCTCCAATTTTCACAGGAGGATTTGGAGAATCCGACGCTGGCGGATGCCATTCGCCGCTCCAACGCCGCGGCGGACAGACTGGACGCGGCCAAGGAAAATATCCCAAAGCAGCGGAAAAAGGTGCGGCAGCGGATCTATGACGAGGCTACCAGAAAGGTGAAAACCGCGTCTGTCTATCAAGAGGTGGACAGGCCGCCCAATACCAAGCTGCGCCATGATCCGCTCCGTATGCCCTTGCGGAGACTAGAGCAAGAAATCCACGGCGAAGTCCACAAGGTCGAACAGGAAAATGTGGGTGTGGAGGCCGGACATAAGGGCGAGGAACTGGCGGAGCGTGGGCTGCAATTGGGAGAACGTGGTGTGCATCAGGCGGTGAATCATCAGCGTCAAAAGCCCTGGCGGGATGTGGAAAAAGCCCAGCGGGCTTTAGACCTGGCAAATGCGGAATTTACCTACCAGAAAGCGGTACAGGAGAATCCCGGCATTTCTGGTTCTAACCCCGTTTCCCGGTATTTGCAGAAAAAGCGCATCCAGCGCCAATATATCCGGCAGATACGGCAGGCACAACGGACGGCAGACGCAACCGGGCATGGTGTCAGCAGTATAAAAGGCTCCCTACGAGAATTTGTCCAGAAAGTTAAACAGTCCAAGGGGTATCTGATGGTCGTTCTGGGTATCGGGGTACTGCTTCTGTTCCTGATTGGCGGTGTTTCCTCCTGTTCCGTAATGGCAGGTTCCGGCATCAGCAGCTTTGTAAACACGTCCTATTTGTCAGAGGATGAGGATATGCTGGACGCTGAAAGTGCCTACCGCACCATGGAGGTGGAACTACAGAACAGATTACAGAATTACAAAAGCACCCACAGCTACGATGAATACCACTTTGAGCTGGACACCATCGAACATGACCCCTATGTGCTGATCTCCATTCTCTCCGCGCTCCATGAAGGTGTTTTCACCATAGATCAGGTGCAAGGCGACTTGAACCGCCTGTTCGGTCTGCAATACATCCTGACGGAAACTGTGGAGACTGAAACCCGCTACCGCACGGAAACGGAGATCGCACAGCGGCCCATGCGTGACCCGAAAACCGGAAAAGTCCTGCTGGACAAGAAGGGTCAGCCCATTATGGAGGATTACGAGGTGGAGATTGAAGTGCCCTACACCTACACCATCTGCACCGTGACGCTGAAAAACCGGAACCTCTCCCATATCCCTGTGGAGATTCTGGGAGAGGATGGGCTGAGTATGTACGCCGCCTATATGGCGACTTTGGGCAACCGGGAGGATTTGTTTCCCAATTCGCCCTATGTAGGCAAGTATTCCGAAACACCGCCCAAGTATGAGATCCCCAGCGAGGTGCTGGCAGACGAGACTTTTTCCGCGCTCATTACGGAGGCGGAAAAGTACATCGGTATGCCTTACGTCTGGGGTGGCAGCAATCCCAATACCTCTTTCGATTGCTCCGGCTTCATCTGCTGGTCTATGCGAAACAGCGGCGTGTGGAATGTGGGGCGCACCAGCGCCCAGGGGCTATGTAACCTGTGTACTCCCGTGGCTAAATCCAATGCCCAACCCGGCGACCTTATCTTTTTCAAGGGCACCTACGATACCCCCTGCATCTCCCATGTGGGACTGTATGTGGGTGCCGGGAAAATGCTGCATTGCGGCGATCCCATCCGCTATGTGGATATCAATACGACTTACTGGCAGGCGCACTTTTACGCCTTCGCCAGACCACCCTATCAATAAAAATGGAGGATATTTTATGGCAACAACTGACAAGATCCGAAAGGATATCGCAAAGACCAAGGAGAAGATTACTCAGCTTCAGACGAAGCTTCGCACCCTGGAAACCCAGCTGACGGAGGAGGAAAATCTGGAAATCGTCCGCATGGTGAAGGCGGTAAAGATGGATAACCGGGAGCTGACGGCGTTCCTGCGGGCCTACGCCAGCGGGCAGATCGTCCTGCCCGAGGAAATGCGGGCGGCACTGGAACAGGAAAATGATGCTGAAATGGAGGACAATACCGATGAAATCTAAAGGTTTTCGGCTTTTGACCATGTTTCTGCTCCTGGTACTTTTGGTAGGCAGTCTTTCCGTGACAGCCTTCGCCACCGGGGATGACCCCAGCGGCGATTCGGAGATTTCGGAGCCGGAACACAACGACAATGTGCTGACCCCGGACGGCAACATGACCATTGTGGATGATATCCACGGGGACGCGGGCAAGCAGTTCATCACCGTTAAATCCAAAGGCGGCCACTATTTCTACATCATCATTGACCGGGCGGCCAGCGGCGAAAATACCGTTCACTTTTTGAATCAGGTGGACGAGGCGGATCTGCTGGACCTGATCGACGAGGAACAGCTGCCCACAACGCCCATTGTCTGCTCCTGCACCGAAAAATGCACGGCTGGAAACATCAATACATCCTGCGAGCTGTGCATGACCAGTATGTCAAAATGCGCTGGCAAGGAGACGAAGCCCGCCGCTGCGGAGCCTGCCCAGCAGAAGGACAATTCCGCCGGAAGCACCCTGTTCATGCTGGTGCTGCTCCTGGCCGCGGGCGGCGGTGCCGGGTACTATTTTGTGGTAGTGAAGCCCAAGCAGAAAAAGAATGTCCCTTCTGATCTGGACGACTTTGATTTGGATGACGAAGAATATCTGAATGAGGACGAGGAATGAAACTGATTATCGCTGAAAAAAGAAGCGTCGCCGCTTCTATTGCGTCAGCCCTGGGTGCTACATCCAGGGCTGACGGCTTTTATGAGGGGAACAATCTGCTGGTTTCCTGGTGCGTCGGCCACCTGGTATCCCCCATGGATGCAGCCGGATATGATCCCTGTTTCCGAAAATGGCACTTTGAGGACCTGCCCATCCTGCCAGAACCCTTCCGCTATGTGTTGACCCCCGGCAAGGAGGCCGCCTTTGAAAATCTCCGTGCCCTTATGGGCCGCCCTGATGTAGATACCATCGTCAACGCCTGCGACGCTGGCCGGGAGGGGGAGCTTATTTTCCGTCTGGTGTATGAAATGGCCGGGTGCCGCAAGCTGGTACAGCGGCTTTGGATATCCTCCATGGAGGACAGCGCCATCCGGGAGGGCTTTTCAGACCTGCGCCCCGGCGCGGACTACGAAGCCCTCTACCAGAGCGCCCTTTGCCGCCAGAAAGCGGATTGGCTGGTGGGTATCAACGCCACCCGGCTATTCTCTGTTCTCTACCACCGCACTTTGAACGTGGGCCGGGTGCAGACACCCACCCTGGCAATGCTGGTGGAACGGGAACGGAAAATCTCTCAATTCCAGAAGGAGAAATACTATGTTCTGCGGTTGGAAGTGAACGGAGCCGAAGCAGTGTCGGAAAAGTTTACCGATTCTACGGAAGCAGAGCGGGCAGCGGCGGCCTGTAAGGGGACCGCCGCTATCTGCACCTCCGTCACACGAGAACAGAAGAGGGAACAGCCTCCAAAGCTCTATGATCTCACCACCTTGCAGCGGGAGGCAAACCGGCTGCTGGGGTACACTGCAAAACAGACATTGGACTACGCCCAGAGACTCTATGAGAAGAAACTGCTGACCTATCCCCGCACGGACAGCCGGTATCTGACTTCTGATATGGCAGAAACGGCCTCCTGTGTCCTGCATCTGGCGGCCAGAGTGCCGCCATTCGATACCTGCAAGGATTTCTTCCCGGATGTATTGTCGCTTGTTTCTGACAAGGATGTATCTGACCACCACGCCATCATCCCCACAATGGAGATAGAAAAGGCAGACCTTCACGCCCTGCCTGTGGGAGAACGGAATCTTCTGCTTCTGGTTTGCTGCAAACTATTGTGCGCAGCAGCGGAGTCCTATGTGTATGAAGCAGTTACAGCCACCTTTGATTGCGGCGGGCACTCCTTTACCGCAAAGGGCAAGCGGATTCTTTCCGAGGGGTGGCAAGATATTGATCAGACTTTCCATACATTCTTGAAAGAAGCACCAGAGGAAGCAGCGGCATTCCCTTACTTTTCAGAGGGGAGCACCTACGAGGTAGCTGCCCCAACTGTTGTAGAACGGCTCACCCAGCCGCCAAAGCCCTACACCGAAGATACCCTCCTGTCGGCCATGGAGAATGCGGGAAAAGAGGATACCCCAGAGGATGCCGAGCGAAAGGGCTTGGGCACGCCCGCTACCAGGGCGGCCATCATTGAAAAACTGGTAGCCGCAGGTTTTGTGGAGCGCAAGGGCAAGAATTTGATTCCCACCCAGGACGGCATCAACCTGATCTCCATTCTCCCGGAGCCTTTGACTTCTCCCATGCTCACCGCCGAATGGGAGCAGCAGCTTACGGAGATCGCCAAAGGTGCCGCTTCCCCGGATGCCTTCCTGGATGGCATCCGGGACATGGTGCGGGCACTTGTTTCCGACCATTCCCAGATATCCGAGGAAGGCCGGACACTGTTTGCGCCGGAACGGGAAAGTGTGGGTGTCTGTCCCCGCTGCAGGAAGCCCGTCTATGAGGGCAAAAAGAACTTTGCCTGTTCGGATCGGAGCTGCGGCTTTGTTCTCTGGAAGGAGGACCGGTTCTGGACTTCCCGGAAGAAGGTGCTGACCGCTAAAATGGCGGCGGACCTTCTGAAAAAGGGGCGGGTCCAGGTCAAGGGCATGTGGTCCGAAAAGAAGGGCGTTGTCTACGATGCCGCGGTGCTGCTGGATGACACCGGCGAAAAATCTGTTCACTACAAGCTGGAATTTCAAAAGAAAAAATAAGGAGGTCACGATTTGGAAAAACGGTATGATGGGTTTCTTTTCCCAATTTCTGTCCGCATCGTCAACCAAGAGGAGCCGGAGCGGGAGGAGTGGTTGGAGCTGCCCACCACACAGCAGGCGCTTCGGGAGCTGCTGCAAAATATCGGCGGGGACCGGCAGGGCTGGTATCTGGGCGAGGTGGACTGCCACCTATACAACGCCATCGCGGTGGAGGACTGTACGGATATCAACGAGCTAAACTATCTGGCCGCTGCCCTGGAAGCCCTGACAGACGGGGAGTTCGGTTCCTACCAGGCCATTGTGGATACGGGCAGGCATTGTGACACCATCCAGGACATGATCAACCTGACGGAAAATCTGGACTGCTACGATATTGAGCCGAACATCCAGGACTACGAGGATCTGGCCCAATACGTCCTCCACGAGCGGGACACCTACGACTATTCCACCCTCCGAGCCTTGGAGGACTACATTGACTATGAGGCGTTTGGGCGGGACGTTGCGGAATCCGAGGGCGGTTCCATTGAGGACGATTGCTATATCTCTCCCACCAACTCCCCCTTTGCCGAGTTTTACGATGGCAACCCGGAGACGATCCCGGCAGGCTACATCGTGTTCACCCCGGAGCTTCTTCTGCTGACCGCCGAAGAAAAGAAGGATTGGGCGGAGGATCTGGCGATCCAGTGTGACAGCTTCTTTCGGGATTTTGACACCGGCTATGCCGAAAAATACCCGGAGACGCGATCCCAGGTAGCCGCCTTCTATGACTGGCTGACAGATGGCAAAGTTGCTTTTCTGGAATCCAGACTGAAGGACTTGGGGCAGACAGAACAGGATGCCCTCTACTCTGACCTGCAGGACTACAAGAAACTTACCGCCTATGACCCCACCCTGGATGATCTGCCAAATACCATCCAAGTTCTTGTGGTTGAGCCACGGAAAGCCCCCTGCCTGCGGGAAGTGGAAGAAAGCGATTTCCATAGCATCCTGGGCGGCGACTACTCCGTCACTAACCCCTTTGGGCCAGAGGTGACCGTGCTTTGCCGGGAGGACGGCAGAGAATCCGGCCTGGAATGGAACCGAGCCTTATACAATGGCCGGGGCCAGGTCTATGATGTGATTGCCGGAACATTCCTGGTTGCCGGCATGGACGGGGACAAAATCGTTTCTTTGCCGGATGACCTGGTGAATAAGTACAGTCGCCGTTTCCAGACCATTGAGGTCTACGCCCAGGTCGGGGAGCGTACCGTCATGTTCCAGGTGCCCCAGGATAATTTGGCAGACCTGTCAAATCGGGATCTGGACAGTATTCTTCGGGCGAAGCTGGAAAAACGCCCCTCCCTCCGGGATAGGCTGAACGCCGCCAAGGAGGTATGCGCTGCCCAGGCGGCTCCGGAGAAGAACATCAGCCGTACCGGGCCAGAGCGGTAAGGGGGCGGCAGGATGCCAACATATGAATATAACCGGGATTATCCCTTTGCCGCTTTCATTACGAACCTCGGAAAATACAATGAGGGCGAGCTGGTAGGCGAATGGGTGAAGTTCCCCACCACAGCGGAAGAACTCAAGGCCGCCCTGGACAGTATCGGCATCGGCCAGAAGGACGATTTTGGATACGCCTATGAGGAATGGTTTATTACTGACTACGACTGCTATGTGGATGGCCTGTATGACAAGCTGGGAGAATACGTCAATCTGGACGAGCTGAATTATCTTGCTTCCAAGCTGGATGAAATGAGCCAGGGCGAATACGAACAGTTCCAGGCGGCAATGTCAGTGGGCGACCACGGCGGCAGCCTGCAGGACATGATAAACCTGACGGAGAATCTGGACTGCTATGAGGTGAACCCCAACATCACCGACTATGACGATCTGGGCAGGTATTATATCAACGAACTGGAAGCTATGCAAGTACCGGAATACCTGGAAAACTACATTGATTATGAAGCCTACGGGCGGGATGTTGACTTGGATGAAGATGGTCAGTTCACCGACTACGGCTATGTCCGGGATACCGGGGATTCCTTCGTGGAGGTTTACGACGGGAACCCGGAAAACATCCCGGAGGAATACCGGGTCATGTCCGTTCCCGAAGAAGATCTTTCCAAAGAAGAAATTGAGGAGTGGGCCGCTGACATTGCCCATGATATGGACGCTTTTTTCCGGCAGGAAGATCCCCAGTACGCCGCTGCTTTCCCCAACGCGCAAAAAGCGTGGGCGGATATCCAGGAAAAACTTCTGGCGGGACGAATCGCAGATTACAGTGAGAAGCTGGAAGCTCTGGGGCAGAAAGCCACAGACTACCTTCCCGCCGAATTGGAGAAATTCAAGGAGGCTACCGGCTATGAGGAATGGCTGGATTTTGACCCGGAAGCTGTCCGGGAAGGACTTGAAAACCCGGACAAATCCCGCATTGATGAAATGCTGGCCTTTGCGGAAAAGGCAGAGCGGGAGTACGCTGCTACGGCGGCACCCTATGAGCAGACGCCGGCGGATATTGTGGAACAGGCCCGGGCTGTCTACGGGGAGCCGGAGAAAATGACTGTCCTAGTGGTGGAGCCGCTGAAAGAACCCTATGTGAAGGAAATCGCTCCCGGCTACAAATCCATGCAGGCGGAAGTCGATGGAACATTTCAGGCCATTTATCCCCACGATGACCCTGTGGCTCTGGTCTGCAATGACGAGGGAAAGCTGGCGGGCATGGATCTGAACCGTGGCCTGCGGGACGATACCGGAAACCTCTACGACATTGTGGCCGGTACGTTCCTGGTGGTCGGTCTGGGTGAGGAGGACTTCACATCTCTACCCACAGAGCTGATCCAGAAGTACACGGAGCAGTTCCAAACGCCGGAGCTGTTCGTCCCCAGGAATGGCAAGCTGGTAGTGCTGCCCGTGCCGGAGCAGGCCCAGGAGAAATCCTATCTCCCAGATAAATTCGAGACCGGAGGCCATGTGCAGACCCCCAGGGGTAATTTCACTGTAACATCTTTAAGCCAAAAGCAGATGGAGGCCCTGGGCTACGGTGTCCACCACCGTTCCGATGACCGGCGTTTCCTTATCATGGGCAACGGCACCCGTGCCTTTGCGGTGGCCGCTGACCCCAGAGACTTGGAACGGCCCTCCATCCGGGACAGGCTGGAAACCGCCCGGCAGGAGTGCGCCAAACAGCCGAAAGTGGATGCTCCAAGTCGGGACGCACCGGAACAGGAGGAACGATGAGCCAAAGCAAGAAATGGAGGCTGGAATGGGCGTTCTTCCTGGGCGGGAACGGACGGCGACAGTATCATAGCCTGTGTAGGAGCTGCGTTCGTAGCTGCAAGCAGAGCTTCCGGGTAAAACAATTGTCTTGCTCGCATTACAGTTCCAGGCGGGCTAAAAACCGTATGGATATGGGTGGAAAAGCGGCTGAATAATCCTCTGTACTCGTATTTTCAAGGAGGGCCTTTATGATTTCCCATGTGTGTGCCTGCCTGCTGCTCACGGAGAAAAAAGGCCTTATTTTGTACACTTTCTCTCATACGTAAAATGGGCGTACAGCCTATCGGTTTGTCCGATTGGCTGTACGCCTAGCATTTTTGTATTTATGGCGATTAGGATGTTGTCGCATTGCAAAATGGTGGTAAGACTGGTATAATAACATAGCTTAGTGGTAGAATACAGAGAATTTGTTTGCGGCAAAGGAGAAGTACGATGTATATATCTAACCTTACGATTCAAGGCTACAAAGGAACATACGGCAAATCAACGATCCTTCTTAACAAAGGATTGAATGTTCTCCTAGGGGAAAACGGGTGTGGTAAAACAACCATCATTAATGCTCTCCGTCTCCTTTTCCGCGATCCAGAGGCAAACTATATGTGCTCGCCAGACGATTTTTATTGCTCACTGGATAAAACTCAAAAATCGGACACCATTGAAATTGATGCCGTATTGCCAGAACTAACTGAGGATGAAAAAATAATGTTTCTTTCCTGGTGCAATGCAGATTTTAATGCTCATTTACACCTCCGTATTACGGAAAATACTATAAAACCAGGAACCATGAAACGCAAGTTCTGGGGTGGAGAATCCACGGCTTGTATCTGGGAAGAAGATACTTTTGATAGAATAGACTGCATTTATCTACCTCCGTTGCGAGATGCTGAAGCAAAATTAACAGCAGGAAAGCATTCCCGTTTGGCTATGTTGTTAAAGAAAAAGTACGGGGATAATACCGAACCACTTGTTAGAAGTGTGTCAGATTTTAACAATGAAATCGTTCAAAATACATCTGGTAAGTACACAGAAATTCAGGAAATAAAATCTTCTATAAATGGAAAAGTTCAGGAAGCCGTTGGTGCTGAACTCGGGCAGAGCGTCAACTTGCAGTTTTCAGAAACAACATTTAACAAAATTATTGAAAATATCCGTCTGGTCTTTTTCCCTGAAATCGGTGAAACCGACATTAAGAAATTCCGTGATTTGGCTACAAATAGTCTGGGTTATAATAACTTGCTTTATATTGCTACAGTTTTAGCTGAACTCGAACTGGTGAAGAATTCTGATGCATTTACACTTCTTTTAATTGAGGAACCGGAAGCGCATCTCCACCCTCAATTACAGGTCAAATTTATCAAGTATCTTGAAACGTTGGTTGCTACACTACCTAATTCCCAAGTTATCGTTTCAACACATTCTCCTGTACTTGCTTCATCTGTAGAATTAGATAAACTAATTCACATAATCGGTGGAAATGGTACTATTACTTCAACTACCCTCAGCCGCAAGATTTTTAGTGATAGGAGCAATGATTCCTTCAAAAAGTACATAAATAGGTGGATGGATGTCACAAAATCCACTATGCTCTTTTCGCGCGGGATTATTCTGGTTGAAGGCATTGCCGAAGCACTGGTTTTGCCCAGAATTGCGCAAATCGTATTGAGTAATTACAATGGGACTCATAAAGAACCTAAAACTTTGCCACTTTCTTTAGATGAATTGGGTGTCTCAGTTATTAATATCAACGGAATCAATTTCAAATACTTTATGAAACTATTTGGAAACTTTGCAGGATCATCAGGGCCCAATATTCCTATCTTCTGTTCTGGTGTAACAGACAATGATCCAGGTAAAAACATTTTTCCAAAGAAAGGTGATTCTCCCACCAGCACAAATCATATTGTGGCCGAAAAATCCAATATAGATAACAATCAGTGGACACGTCTCTTTGTTTCGCCTCTGAAAACATTCGAGTATGATTTGGCAATACACAATCCTAAACTTTTGGCAGAAGCATTGAAAGATATTTGGCCAACGGACAACGGTACTGTTTCTTCTACGCTAAATACAATAGCCAATCGGGACAGGTCTAAAGAAGATCTTGCTACGCTGGCCGATGATGCGAAATTCATCTATGAGCATATTGAAGATTGTCAAGTTGGTAAGGGAGTATTTGCGGACACACTAGCTGAAAAAATAGATGACACATTTGTTGTGCCTGAATACCTTTCTAGTGCAATTCTTTGGGCATGTGGGGGAAGGGCTCTATGACAAGGGATGAAAAGCTTTCTCAAATCTCAGCAGTCCTTTTCCATGGCAGAGTGCCCACAGAACAGGGTAAGACAAGGCTAGAAGAAAAAACAGATGAACAGCTAGACTATATTTTATCGTCCAGTAACCAATGTACTTATGTTGAAGCATATGCCGGAAGTGGAAAGACTGAAATATTGGCGTTGAAGGCTGCCTATGAAATATGCAACTGGGATGATAGAAAATCTGGCATTGCGGTATTAACTTTTACCAACGAAGCCTCCGCTACAGTTATTGATCGTGTTTCGTATTTTTACAATAAACCACTCCCATCAAACCATTTCATCGGAACATTTTCAAGTTTTGTGCATGGCTATATAGCGCAACGCTTTGGTTATAAAGTCTATGGATACCAGCGTGATGAGCCGGATAAGTCATTTATTGTTGTGGATTCTGATATCAGTGCGTATAATAATCAGTGGCTAAAACATTACAAATTGGATTTTCAGATTCAATCACAGACTATATATGCAAATCAACTGGATTACAGGCGCAAGTGGTTTGTAAGTCAGAAGGACGCACCGCATTCCCTAGATGATTTAATATGTTCACAAAACAAGTCCAAAGCGGACAATGAATCACAAATTAAGTATCTACATTCAAAAGTCATGGAATGCAAGCAGAAATTCTGGAATGCAGGATTTGCAACATTTGAGGATATGAATCTCTTTGCTATTAAATGCCTTAGAAACGAAGAGATTTGCCGGATCGTTTCTAAGAAGTTCCCGGTCATTTTGGTTGATGAATGTCAAGATCTTTCACGTAATGAGCTTTGCGTTCTTCAATACCTGATTAATGCCGGAACCGCCGTTCACTACGTTGGAGATTTACATCAAGCAATTTACTCTTTTAAGGATGCATCCCCCGACTTGTTTAGAGAACATATTCGGTGTACAGCATTCAATACCATGTATCTAAGCCAAAATTTTAGAAGCACACAATGCATTGTGGACTTTTCACGAAAAATTGGAGGGATTAGCACACCTATTTCTGGGAGCATGGAAAGTATATGCCACCAATTTGATTGTTCTTATTTAGAGTATGATGAAATCAACGGTGCAATTGCGGACTTCATTGCTATTCTTGATCATTTTGGAATATCGACTGATAATTCTGCTGTTTTAGTAAGAACAAGGAGTTTGAAAAACAGAATCCTTGGCAGTGATAGATGCGATTATTTTAAGCATCCCATTATAAATTCCATACAATTATGGCAACAAGATGAACTCCACGCAAAAAGAATGGCTCTTAATCTTATTGCTTTTCAACTTCAAAAATGGATTGGTTTTCAAGGTATTCAGAATAGAAACTACTATTGTGAGGAAGTCTGCCCTAGCCCTGTTTCATGGCGATTATTACTTCGGGATATCCTCGATAGCTTGTGTGCCAAGTTTCCAATTGTGGACATGCATAACCAAACATATAGTTTATGGTATACAAGCAACAAGGCACAAATCATTGATGTGATTAACCAGCATCTGAAGGGAATAGGGCAAAATATTTCCGGCATACCAATTCGGTCTCCCTCTGGAACAGGAAAGCAGCTCATAGAAACGGTACATCTGAACGTTCGGCCGAGAATAAAAGTTGAAACAGTCCATGCGGCAAAGGGTTGTACATTTGACGCTGTGCTATTATTATCCACAGCCAGCAGTCAGGGAAAAACGGGTTATTGGAAAAGCTGGCTTGATCCTAACGATGAAGCAGGGAGAATTGCTTACGTTGGGAGCACACGTTCGCGGTATCTCTTGGTATGGGGGGTTAGTACGCTCTCTGACACCGAGCGAAGTGAACTCGAAACTCTAGGACTTTCAAAAATATCCACAAGTAGCTTTTTAGCGGAACAGTAGTTGACAGCGCAGGGTATATTATTGGGATTGCCAATAATATACCCTGCATTCATTTTTGTAGAACAATAATTAACTTTTCATCTGTGTGGACAGCAGTTTCACACATTTCCGTAATGAGGAAATTATCCTACAATTAGCCGGTACGCTGTCAGCGGTACATACCACACCGCCACAATCATCCTCCAGACAAGGACGAACCCACCAATGATACCGCCAATAATGAAGTTCAGCGCAAACAGGGCAATCTCGCCGCCCATGGAGTTTCCACCCGGTACAAACCAGAAACACATCCAGTGAAGGCCAAACGGCAGCCCGCAAAGTATCCAAAGCCACAGATAGTCAACCGTCCCATCCTTCATACAGGCAGACTTGAAGATGCACACCAACAGGGCCACACTAGCTACGGGTATTACGCTCTTTCTAAAAAACTGAAAGACCGCTTCTTTTCTTGCCATGGCATATCGCCTCCCGGAATCCATTATATCAGCTGTGGATTTGGGAGGCGCTAATAATCTGCGAACAGTGCCTATTCCGCAAACTTTTCCCAGACCTTTTCATATCCGGCGAATCCTTCATCCACGATACGCCCCACATCCTCGCTGCCTACGCTTTTCCTCTGGCCGCAGGAGACATTCGCCAGGATCAGCACTAGGCGCGTGGCGTTGAACAGGTGCGTTTTGATTTCTTCCTCCTTGGTTGCCCAGCCACGATTGGGAGTATCTCCCGGGCGGTGGATGGTATCGGACAGATGGGCCAATTCCTCCAAAGCACGCTTACATTTTTCCTCATACCAGCTTTGCATATTGGGCACCTTCCCGGTGACGATGATAACGGGCTTTTCGTTCATATTGTACTCTCCTTGTTTACTCTAATTCGTGTGTAATGCTCTGCTCCGGCGGGAGCAGAATGTCCAGATTTCGTTTGATGGTATCGTACTCCTTCGCCCGCCGCTTGGCGGCGGTGTACTGTGCGTATAAAGTACCCTTCCGCACAGTCAGTTCCGATAGCTCGCATTCCAGCTTTTCAGCGGAGGGCAGCGGGACTGCCCCCAGACGTTTAAGCTCCCGGGCAGCGGCTTCAAAAAGAATGATCTCGCTTTCGTGTCCACGAAGGAATTTTTCCTTATCCCCGGATTTTCGGTAACGGTTATAGACCGGGCGGCATTTCCGGTAGGTGGCGGCGTATTTTGCGATCAAATTCAGCTCCGCGATTCTGCCCTCCACAGTCTTGATGGAGGCGAGCGAATCATCCACGGCGGCGTTCAACTCTGCCAGTTTACTATCCAACGCCTCATAGCTATCAATGCCATGCTCTGCCAGATAGTTCAGGGTTTTTGCGCCCTCTTTCAGCTTTTGGAGCTTCGCCCAGTGTTGCAGTCCGGGGCTTTGATTGCCCTGGATGACGGCGATCCGCTGAATGCTGTCATCTCGCGCCTTTGGTCGCTTCGTCGGACGGGTGCGGCCCGCAATTCTGGCGGCAAGGGCTTCTTCTGTGTAATCGATGCCCAGGGTTTTCAGCCGGGTAAACCGCTCCTGACTGGATGCCCGACAGGAAATGTATTTCCCGTGTCGGATCTCATACCCTTCCTCCTGCAATCTGCGGAGCAGATCTTCCAGGTCCGCGCAGGCCGGGAGCAGCCGGTCAATGGCAGCTTTCAGCTTCGCCTTATAGCTGGTGCCGTTTCTAACCGCCTGATGCTCAACGTAGCTCTTGCCCTTTTCCTGCCCGGGAACGATAACGGACAGGCCATGCTCCTTGCAGAGCCGATCAGAAGCACGGCGAATTTCGTAGTAACTGCGCTTGTTGGAATGATAGTGCCTGTGATCCGCAAAGCTGACAGCATTCCAAATCACATGATTATGGATATGCCCACGGTCAATATGTGTAGTTAGTACAAACTCATATTTCCCACCCAGGATTTCCTTCGCCAGCTCCAAACCGATTTGATGGGCCTCCTCCGGCGTTACCTCTCCGGGAGCGAATGCCTGGATCAGATGACGGCCCAGATTTTCGCCCTTGTCAATGGCGTGCCGCCTGGTCCAGGCAAATTCAATGTCGGCTGTTTCAGCGGAGCAGCCATAGGCAGAGATCAGCAGGCTTCCGTCCGTCTTGGCCGGGTTGCAGATGTAGACAATGGCGGCCTTTAGGGTAGATTTGATAGGATGCGTCTTTGTAACTGCCATATTTCATCCAGCCTCTCCCGGATTTCCTGAATATCTGCCTGGTACATGGAATCCCCAGCGTTCACCCGCTTGGCAATTTGGTTGATGTTGCGCCCAATAGCGGCCAGCTCCCCGGTAAAGGCTTTGATATCCGCGGTGTCCAGGTTGATGATATACCCGTCAATTGCCAACTTCCGAAGGTACGCCCCCATCCGCTTCGCCGGGAGCTGGGACAGCTTCTCGTCAATGAGCTGTTTTTCCTCCTCCGTGACGTAAAATTTGATTTGAATATTTCGCTTTCTGACTGCCATCCACCGCCTCCGTTTTCGTTCAAGGGTTTGGGATTTGCCCAATAACAAATTTCGCAAGTGGGTACTCACTTGCTGTGCTTGCTACTGTAGCTTTTCCTCCTATATATGTAATCCCCAAACTATGGATTTGGCAACTTCGCCATCGAAGACGAGACGATTTTTTGCACCATAAAATTTATAGGCAGCATCAAAACGGTCAATCGTTTTAATGCTGCCTTTTTGATATTAAATTATACCGATGAGTGCGTATTATCTAAAAGTTGACAGTCAATCGGAATGCAGTTATTTAACCTCATAGACAATACATATTTGTTTTCATCCTGCGAGATGGACATATGTCCAGTATGCTTCTCTACACATTTTCGGACATTTTGAAGGCCATAGCCATGGCTTTTCCCCCGACTGCGCTGAGGATATCCTTCTGCGAAGGGATTCTCGATTTGGTAAAAGAGAATATTGTGATATGTCCGCATTTGAATCCGTATATATCTTTCCTCCGCTGGCACTGATGCACAAGCTTCAACAGCGTTATCCAGAGTATTACCCATTAAAACATAAAGGTCTACTGCAGAAATTCCCAAGTTTTGAGGAACGCTGACATCAAAGGTAAATGAAATATCTGCATCCTCCGTAATTTCCCGGTACTCATTCAGAATGACGCTCACAACACTGTTTCCAACGTCAACAACCGTAGTAAGACTGTCAAATAGCTCTTGAGTTTCAGCCATCATCTGATTGACTTCCGCTACGTTCCCTTCTGCCGCCAAGGTTCGCATGGCCTGCATATATTTATTGATATCATGGAACATGGCACGGGTTTCTTCCTGTTCACTCCGGAGTTGGGTATAGTATTGCTCCTGCATGGCATAATGATGCTCAGCCAGTTCCGCTTGTAGTTTCTGATCAGAAGCACTTTTTGCACGCTCTGCATACAAAACGATGACAATGTTTACGTAGAGCAGACCGATTGCAGATACCAAAATTGGAACAGGCATTACCTCGTCACCAGAAAGGACATGCATACAAAATGACAGGCCCAATACAATTCCTGCAATATATCCTGGAGTTAATGTGAGCAAGAAGGACAATGTAATGGCAGTCCTTCTGCGTTTCGTAATTGCCAGCACGATCAATACGCACAGCCATAATAGCATATGCGTGATAATAATAACCATGGTACGGGTACGTGCGTCAGACATTATTTGTTGTACGTCAATATGGAATAGGGCAAATAGGCCGAACACTAGCATTTCATTTAATACATATAGACCGCTGTAACTGATACTGGCATAGACCGCTTGAAGAACGCTCGATCGGGAAAAGAAATATACGATCATACCGAGTCCGGTTGCGCAGAAAACCAATCGAAGGAAAGAGACATTTGGAAGAAAAGCAAGTGCCGTAAGAATAACACCAAAAGCAATATAGCTACCTACCATTGCCCACCTAGGATGCGACCTTTTGGTAAAGAAACCATTAAAATAGATATGTGCAAGGAGTATTTCTGCAACGACTCCTGTGAGCTCTGCAAGAATATAATACATGGCTACCTCCCAAGGAAGCGATACAGCGCATCGTTAAATTCCTGCATCCGCTTTCGTCCAATGGGTACCACTACGCCACAGTCCAACACTATTTCTGTCGCAGTTGCGGAGCGAATGTGTTCTAAATTTACAACGTAACTTTTATGTGGAGATGCAAAATATCCTTTTGGCAGACGGGACATCACTTCTTTTAAGGTGCTGCGAAAACGGTATGCCTCATCTGCCGTATGGACTATGGCATAATGCCCGAATGTTTCGATATATTGGATGTCTCGCAGATGTACGGAGACAAGTGCTGTATCAATTTGGAACGTCAGGCGGTGCGCTGTTGCATCAGCAATGGCCGCATCCATGGCTTCAAAGAAGGCCTCACGCATAACAGGCTTTTGAAGATACCGTATTGCGACCCCATACCCTTTCAGTGCGTAAGCATTGCTTTTTGTAGCGAATATTACAATAGGGGGATTGGGCATGGAAATCAACTCCTTGGCGATATCAAATCCTGTAGGAGGCTCCATCTCGATATCCAGAATTGTAATATCAAAGCCAGATGTCTTTGCTGCGTACAGTAAATCTTTGGCATGTAGGAAAGTGGTAATTTGAAGTTGACAGTCTACATCGTAATGTTTTACCATTTCTAAGACTTGAGCCAAATCCTGTGTTTCATCATCGCAAACTCCCAATCGAAGCTTTTCCATACAAACACCACCTTGAAATGGATAGTATCTAAATCTATTTTACCAGATTTCAGAAGTCCATTCAAGGTGGTGTTTTTGTTGTTTGTGCCGCTTTATGCGTCGTTTGTGCCAAAAGTATCAAAGCCCCAACGTCAGTCATCCCGAATTGCCTTGGCAATTCGGAGTAAAAGGTGCTGCTGATTCAAACTCATTCGGGAAACGATCATGTATAACTCTGCCAGCTCTTTGTTGGATTGAGGAGTGTCTCCAAACAAAGACCTGGGATCAATGCCCAATTCCTTAATTATTGCATCCAGGCTTTCGATGCTGGGCATAGTCTCCCCACGCTCGATTTGCCCGATCATCCCAGTGGAAAGGTTTACCTTCTCGGCCAGTTCCTCTTGCGTGAGGTGCTGGCTGTTTCGTTTCTCTCGAATCATAATACCAATCTTTTCCCTTAACAAATTCACAGTAGCCCCTCGCATTCTTCTTTCTATTTTACGGTTATTATATCGATTTTGCTGCGAGAAATTAAGCTAGTATTGCTATTATTATATAATAGCAATACTATTATTTCAAGGGAGAAACATGTCGTTTGTGTCGCCTGAAACGTCGTTCATGCCTACCCCCTTGAAATGATGTTCTCAATGAATTACATTGGGTTTAACAAGAAGCGGAGGGGGTAAGAAAATGGTTCAGGAACTAGCCAGGAAAACAGCTAAGAAGATGGAAAATCAAGGCGTGATTGCATCCAAGACAATCCCCATATATGCGTATGGCCTGGAACTACTGTATTCCTCGTTAGCCGGTGTCGTGGCATTGATAATTATTTCTGCGATTTTGGGAAAACCGTTTCTATGGATACCATATCTTGCAGGTTTTGTACCGCTTCGGTTATCCGGAGGCGGATATCACGCAAAAACACATTTCCACTGTATCTTCACATTTTCCTTACTCTACTCCCTTGTCCTCGTGATAGAGATAATGTGCACAGTACCGATGAAGGCTTGGCTGTTCCCATGTCTTACAAATCTAATAATTATTTTATTATTCTCACCAGTGGAAGCACCAAACAAACCGTTAAAAGAAAACCAATGCAGGAAAAATCGTTGTAACAGTCTAATTCTTGGCTTAACCAATCTGCTTGGATTTATTGTGTTGGATTTCCTATACACCACGCAATATTCATGGGTTAATACCGCTCGGTGCGACTATTCTTATTACACTGTCACCGAGGCAGATGTTTGCGCCGCCGGGCATACCACCAATAGGACTACAACTCGTCATGAGTTTGGCCACACATGCATGTACCCCGGAAGATAACCACGGATAAAATTGAATTCATACAGAGCCATCGAAAGGAATCCACTAAGCATTGAGTCATAAAGGAGGGCAGCCTATGATTTGCCAATATCTCTGTCGTTCCTTCCAGCGAAGATTCCTACGTCATTTTTCCCTTTTCTGGATCATGTTGTGCGCATTCCTGCTACCGCTTGTGGTATCTACCTATCGGGACAGCATGGAGTACGGTGCTCGGCTACAACTCAATAGTATCAACAAAGGATGTGCCATACATATTTTGGAAGCAGCACCAGAGGATTTGGAACTGTTTCGCAATATTGATGGTCTGACAGAACCATTTTATGAGGATGGCACAATCTACCTGAGCTATGAGTCTGAGGAATTCTGGAAAACATCTTCAGATCTGGAACTGTTAAACTCCATGTCCGACGAGGAATTTAACGACTATTTCGCCGAAGATCAGCGGATCATGGCTGCCCTTCATTCTGCAATGGATAAAAGCAGCCGCAATCTTGAGATCGTGGGGTATGCCTACGATATGTGGGGCGAAGCTATAAAATATTCGCCCGACACGGTAGCCTATATGCGGAAGGTTTTGTACTTAAATATCGCATTGGTGCTCTTTTCGGGCTTGATCGTCTACAGTGCTTACGGAAATCACATCACAGGATTTTCCCAGGAAACAGCAGATTTGCGTGCCCTTGGCGCAACAGAAGGACAGGTTGTCCAGTTGTTTTTGGCGGAGTTCGGAGTTATCTTTCCGCTCGCTGCCTTAGGCGCAATCGGTTTATCCGGGGTTGTCATGCGGTATCTGTATGAGCATTTCCTTGGGAACACTGCGGATTCTGCAACAATGTGGGAAGTTTTCTATATGAATCCAAGGACCACCGCATTGGAGATTCTATTCTACTTCTTGGTGTGCCTTTGTGCACTGGCGGTTTCTCTGATGCATCGCCCCCGCAGCAGAAAGTACAAGCAGCCTCGGACACAATCCACTTCGTTGCCTTACCTGTGGGTTCGCCGGACAAAACCGCCGATTGTTCGCTGCCTTCTGATTCTCGTTCCTCTGGTGACTGCCTTTATCCTGCTGTTTAACGGATACTTGAACGTCAATGCGCAAAATACGCACAGTATTGTAGAAGGACTCATCGTTGTCATGTCCGGCGATTCGGGCTTCTCCCCGGAAGAGCTACGAATTGCAGATGAACTGGCCGGAGCAGGGAGGGTAGAACAGATTAAGGATATCACAGAATCGTACTTGCTGGTCCCGCCCGATGGGAACTCGTTTATGGTTTATATTCACTCCTATAGCGATTTTGCGCCCCAATCGCCACCGCTGGAGGAATATGAGATTGCGGCAGATCTGCCAGAAGGGGAAACAGCATTGGGCGTTTACCACCTGGAGAGATCAAATCATCTTGGGGAGCAAATCGAAGTCACTCTGACGAGAATTGTTGAAACAGGAAATCAGGACCCCTGGAAGGTGAATGTCTATATCAGTGATGCGTTGATGCAAAAACTGATGGCAGATGCGCCGGTAAACATACTGTATGTCTATTCCAGTGCCGAAAGTGCAAAAGCATTGGAAAACGCCCTTCGGGAGCATATGCCCAGTGCCTACCGTGTGAATAACTTCCAAAATGGTATTGATGTCAACGCTAAACGGCAGGAAGGGCGCTTGCTCCTTATGAGCTGGATCTTCTCTATTCTGATGTTGGTAGCAATGCAAATCATCTGGGTTCGTCTGGCGGCATATGTACAGAGCTGCGCGCCAATGCTAAAGATTCTGTTTCAGGTGGGGGGGGCACGCAGACAACTATTAAAACTGATCCCGGTTTGGCTTGGGGCCGCTTCTGCGGTGATACTGCCGTATCTGATTGCGATTCCCTGGATCAGGATGCAAGAAAATCGGCACTTCATTGTCTCAGGCCCAGTGCTTTGTATCTACGCCGTGATTGCTGTGTTTACAGTCATTATTTTCTGGCTGCCGGTGAAATACACACTTCATAAGATTCTTGAAAACACGAAATAGGAGAAGGAGGACCCCCTATGCCTTTGTTAGAAGTGAAAGACCTATGCCGTGCCTTCCGGCAGGGTGATACGGAGATTCACGCCGTGGATCACGTATGTTTTTCTGTGGAACAGGGAGACATGCTTGCCATCGTGGGTCAGTCCGGTTCAGGAAAGACGACCCTTCTGAATCTACTCGGGTGTGTCGACAAACCCAGCGCAGGGAAGGTTCTATTGGATGGACAGGATATCCACAGTCTTTCCGATAAGGAATCGGCGAAACTGCGTAGACAGAAAATCGGGTACATCTATCAGGATTTCAAGCTGCTGCCGATCCTAACGGCAAAGGAGAACATCCTGGTTCCCGCTATGCTGGATGGAGGAAAACTCCCCATGCCTCAGGTTCACCCGTTGGCAGACCGGCTTGGCATTGGCAACCGCCTGAATCATCTGCCATCACAGCTTTCTGGCGGACAGCGACAGAGAGTTGCCATTGCGAGAGCCCTCATCAATCAACCATCGATTCTCCTTGCGGACGAGCCTACAGGGAATCTTGACAAGGCTTCTGCACAGGAGATCATGGATCTGCTGCTGGAATTGAACCGGGCGGGACATACCATCATTCTGGTAACGCACAACGAAGAATTTGCGGATCTGTGCCCCCGGAAAATTACGATCAGCGATGGACAGATTATTTCAGACCAGTAAAAGGATTTTGTCTGGATTCATGATTGCGTTTTGGAGCAAGAAAGTATCCGCGCTGAGGTTTACATGAAAGGAGTCCATATTTCTATGAAGAAGTTTGTCTGCTTACTGCTTACCATCTGTATGATACTTGGGGTACTCTCAGGATGCCGCAAGGACCACCATGAATCTACCCTGATGTCTACCATTGCAACCACTGAAGTGGCTGAAGAAGCCATTACAGTGCCTACAGCAGAAGTGCCCACGGAGTCTGAGCCTGCTGAGGCGGCAGGGACTCCTGGTGTGATCAGAAAAATCCCAAAGGCTGAAGCCGTAAACGTCCGTGAGAATGCTGGTGGAAACTATAAGGTGGTCACGCAGCTCAAAGTGGGGACCGAAATTACGGTGTATGAAGTCGTTACCATCGCTGATGGTAACGAATGGGGACGTATCGATCAGGGATGGATTCTTATGGATTTAGTGCAACTCAATGACAGCGAGCCATCTACCGACCCCACTTAACCCAAAGGTTCTTCCAAATCCGCCGAACTGTTATGGTCAAATTCCCGTTATACTGTCCCACATGCAAAAAAGAATACATAGTTGATATAATATAACTGAAAATGGAATCGAGTTATGAACCAGTCGCTAAAGCGTAGAGCCTGCTTCCCTTAAAGCAAAAGGGAAGCAGGCTTTTCCCTTTCCTAGTATCCCAATTTCACAGATAGCAGGTAACCTACTCGTTTTATTTGCGCCTAAAAAATTTTTGAAAGAATTTCCAGATTCCGGTTGCTGATTTAAGGCTTCCTGGATTACTAAGACAAAGGGAGAAATCATCCACCCGCCTTCGCGGTTGCGAAGGGAGGTGAGAAAAATGAATGACTCCGAAAAGAGGCGTATTCAAAATCAGTTTCACGCATTTTGCGTGACGGTTTTGAAAAACGAGGCCAGGCGTATTCAGCGGGAATATACCCGCCGCAGGGAACTGGAAAAATCTCTGGAGGATCTGACCCCTTCCGAACAGGAGCAGACTGCTGTGGCAGACCGGTATTTCACAGACGAGCATGTCTTTGAAGTGCAGGGCCTCCCGGTGGTGGTGACTGGCGACCTTCTGGCGGACGCTCTGGCGAAGCTACCGGAAGGAAAGCGGAATGTGATCCTTCTGTCCTATTTCCTGGATCTGAATGATCGGGAGATCGGCGAGAAGCTGAATCTTCTTCGTCAAACCGTATCCAAACGGCGGCTTACGACCCTGAAAGAACTGCATGACTATTTGATGAAGGAGGGATTTGAATGGCCGGACAGGTAGGTGTCCTCCCGGTGCCTGTGATTCTGGCAGCGGTAGATGGGGACGAAAATTCTCTGGTCGCTGTAGCCGCCCATTTCAGGCGGTACATCCGGGGACTCTCCACCAGGGTCCTGAATGACGAATACGGAAATACATACTGGTATGTAGATAAAGATATGTGTCTCCGACTGGAAGCAAAACTGATCTACAGCGTTGTAACAGGCTTTACGGTGCTGTCGGCCTAAGTAAACGGGGCAAGGTTCCCTCCCTTTCCTTGCCCCCCATTTACCCGGCGGTGATCCGGCAAAAAAGAAAGCCCGGCAGGAAACTTCGGTGCAGTATAAAGGCAGACAAATACATCCCTTCTGTGCCGAGCCGGACGGCGAGTGCGCTGTGACCTTCTGTGAAGTGAGCGATACCCACCCGCACCGCAAAATGCGCCTGGCAGCGCATGGGCGACGACACACAGGAGGTCAGGTACTCCTCTATCGCCATAGTCCGAGCGTTCAGAGCGTCGCAGGCAATGGGTAGGGCCCAGCGGGATGCTGGGGGGTGAGATTCCCGTGGAGCTGCTGTGGGGCTACCCCACAGGCCAAGCAGCCGTTTGTTCTGCTGTCCAATCGCAAAAATAATCATTTGAGAGGGAATTATGAAGCAAGAAAATATATCGAAAAATCAGACTGCTCCATCCAAACAAGATCCTCTTGATGCACAAACGACCTACCACATTTCTGGCAGGTCGTTTGTTGTTCAGCCGGTATTCAAGCCCGAAAATAACAATACCCTCGGTGAAGTTCTCCTGCGCCTTATGCAGGCGGACTGCGAAAAAAGTTTGTGATTTTCAGAATATCAGCTGACAATAACAGTTAGGCACGGTATAATTGTTGTGTGAAGAAGAAAAATACAATTCGTTGCTCGACTGTTATAAAAGGAGGACTTATGAAAAAGTCGAACAACAAGAAAACACGCGACGTTACCGCATTCATCTACCCCCGCCTGTCCCGTGACGATAATCTGGAAGGGGAAAGCTACAGTATCAGCAATCAAAAAAAGCTGTTAACCAAGATGGCAAAGGACATGGGATACACCAATATCGTCACCTTTGTGGATGACGGCGTTTCCGGCGTCACCATGGACCGCCCCGGCTTTAATGAAATGATGCGCCAGTTGGAGGAAGGCAAGGCATCTGCCTTGTTCGTCAAAGACCTTTCTCGGTTGGGTCGTAACTACATTGAGGTGGGGCGGCTCATGGAGGAGTTCTTCCCGGAACACGATATCCGCCTGGTGGCTGTTTCGGACAACATCGATACAGCAGAGGGTGAAAATGAGTTAGTCCCTATCCGCAACCTGTTCAATGAGTGGTACGCCCGGGATATCAGCAAGAAGCGCCGTATCAGCAATAAAATCAAGGGCAACGCCGGGGAACCCATGGGGCCACCGCCTTATGGGTACATCAAGGACCCGGATAATCCGAAGCATTGGATCATTGAAGAAGAAGCGGCCAGCGTTGTCCGTCGTGTGTATAGCATGACGTTGGACGGTATGGGAACGGAGCAGATTGCCGCTCAGCTTGAACGGGACGGAATTCTTACCCCAAGGGCCTATTGGCACCAGCGTGGTGTCAACCGCCCGGGCAAAGGAGACCTTCAACATCCCACCAAGTGGAATAAAACCACCATTATCCAGATGCTTTCTGTACAGGAGTATTGCGGGGATATCCTCAATTTCAAAACCTACTCCAAGTCTTACAAGAATAAAAAGCGGATTGATAATGACCGTGAGAACTGGGTGGTTTTCAAGGATGTGCATGAGCCTATTATCGAGCGTACCATTTGGGAGCAGATTCAGGAGAAACGCGGCAAAATCCGTAAGCGCAAGCCAAAAGACGGCGAACGAAACATTTTCAGCGGCTTGCTGGTCTGTGCGGATTGTGGGCACAACCTGAACTATCACTTTAACCAGGGCAATCACGATATCAAATATTTCAACTGTTCCAACTATAAGGGAAACCGGGGCACCTGCACATCAACCCATTATATCCGGGTAGATTTCCTGGAACAGGTGGTTCTGGGAGAAATCAAGCGGCTCACCAAGTACGCAGTGCATTATGAGGACGAATTCTTACAGGCTGTTATGGGCAGTACCCAAAAAACGGCAGAGTCGGAACATAAGCGCAAACAAAAAGAGCTCGTAGCAATGCAAGCCCGTGATAGTGAACTGGATGGCCTGTTTGAACGGATTTACGAGGATAATCTCTCCGGTAAGTTGTCTGACGAACGCTTTGCCAAAATGTCCCAGCGTTACGAGGCTGAACAGGCGGAACTGGCGGAGAAAATGAGAACGCTCCGCAAGGAAATAGAAAAGCTGAATAGTGAATCTGTTTCCACCGACATGTTCCTGTCCACCGTTCGCAAGTACATGCGGGCGAAGAAACTGACACCCCGAATGCTCAATGAGCTGATCCAGCGCATTGAGGTACACCAGGCCGAAAGGATTGATGGCGAGTGGGTTCAAAAACTGACCATCTACTACAACTGCATTGGGGCCCTGTTCATCCCGGATACCGATACTCTGCCTACCCCAGATGTGACAGTGAATACCCGCAAGGGCGTATTCGTTACCTACGAACCGGCGCAAAATGAGCAATAAAATAACGAGTGTTCTTACAGAATGTCAAATCCTATAAGAACACTCGTTATGGTTGCGGAGGCAGGACTCGAACCTACGACCTCCGGGTTATGAGCCCGACGAGCTTCCAACTGCTCTACTCCGCGATATGCAGTGCACTCCTTGAATGCTTGTGTATTATAGCACAGCGCAAGGATTCTGTCAAGACCATTTTTAGAAAAGCCGGGGGCACGTCCTTTCCCGGATGCGCCCTCGGCTCTCTTGATTGAAAATTACTGCTTTTCTGCTTCATCCAGCAGGTTAGTCATATTTTTCAGGCTGATGCCCAGGGTGGAGGTATTATGAAGCAGTGCCGAGGTGGTCGGCGGCAGAATCCCCGCCACGCCCAGCAAGATCAGCGACAGATTGAAGCCCACAATGAAGCGATAGCTGCCGTGAATCCGGCTCATCAGCGCCTCGCTGAGCCGCCGCAGGATCACCAGCTCGAACAGATCCTCGGAGGCAATGGTGATATCCGCGATCTCCCGAGCGATGGCCGCGCCGGTGGAAATGGCAATGCCCGCGTCCGCCTCGGACAGAGCCGGAGAATCATTGACACCGTCGCCAACCATGATGACCGTGTGACCCTTCTCCTTCTCCGTGCGGATGAAGGAAGCCTTGTCCTCCGGCAGCACCTCGGCGTAAACCGCGTCCACGCCCACCTCCCGGGCCACGGACTCCGCCGTGCGCCGGTTGTCGCCGGTCATCATAACCACGTTGGTAAAGCCGCAGTCGTGGAGCGCCTTCACCGCGTCCCGAGCCTCCCGGCGCAGGGGATCATGAATGCAGATCACCGCCGCCAGCTCCCGGCCGATGCACAGGTACAAATGGGAATAGGTAGCCGGAATGGCATCAAACTTCTCCCGCTCCCCTTCCGGAATCCGGCAGCCCTCGTCCTCAAAGACGAAGTGGGCGCTGCCGATGAACACCTGCTCCTGCTCCACCATGCTGGAAATGCCGTGGGCCACCACATACTGCACCTGAGAATGGTACTCCTCGTGAGATAGACCCCGGCGTTTTGCTTCCTCTACCACGGCGTTGGCCATGGAATGGGGATAATGCTCCTCCAGGCAGGCGGCAAGACGCAGCATTTCGCTTTCGTCCCGGCCGCCGAAGGGAACGATTCTTGCCACGGTGGGGGTAGCATAGGTCAAAGTGCCGGTCTTGTCGAAGACGATGGTATCCGCCTTGGCAACAGCCTCCAGAAACCGGCCGCCCTTGACGGAAATGTGATAGCCGCTGCTCTCCCGCATGGCCGACAGCACGGAAATGGGGATGGCCAGCTTCAGGGCACAGGAGAAGTCCACCATCAGCACCGCCAGCATCTTGGTCAC
>OIYP01000457.1_pt1 | contig 26512 bp, 22 predicted proteins | sample 1588261 | NCBI WGS metagenome assembly OIYP01 (sample SAMN03283293) | human gut metagenome | biome: human-associated habitat; material: feces | host: Homo sapiens | place: Peru | collected 2012
GACGCCCCTCGCCGTTGCGCACCGCCGCCATCTGCCCCAGTCGGCCCGGTTTCCATATGTAGCAAAAGGTTTATCGGACAGCAATATTGAGATTTACAGTTACCCCCCCTATTCTGTCCCTTCGGGTTGGCATCATCTGACACCGTAACAACTTTGATGTTAAGTCGTTTAGTGCCATTTCTCCCGTTTTTCGAGGTTATTCCAGAGATTTTCTCTATCTTTGCCACACTCAAAATCATGAAAGCAACACAAGCAGATATCGCCATCGTAGGTGCAGGCAATGTGGCCACACATCTGATTTGCGCCCTTCAGGCCGCCGGTTACACGGTTAAGGCCATTATGAGGCATCGGAAGATTGCACTATCCTTGTATAAAGAGGAGGCATTGTCACGAGACAGGCACCGTCCAGTTGTCGTGACTGAGGCTTCCGAGCTTCCCGAAGCTGGGATCTATATATACAGTGTCAGCGATGGCATACTGCCTAAACTGGCCGAACAGATCTCACATGAACATCCCGACAGCTTGCACATCCATACCTCCGGGAGCACAGGGCTTGACGTCTTCGCCCCGGTATGCAAGCATTGCGGCGTGCTCTACCCCCTCCAGACGTTTACGGCAAGCCGAGAACTCGATTTTAGCCAGATACCCTGCTTTGTCGAAGGAAACACGGCCGACAGCCTTGCCGCTATCAGCGCATTGGCACATCGGCTGACCAGAACGGTGGCAGAGCTGGACAGCCGACGCCGCCGAGAACTCCATTTGGCCGCGGTCTTTGCCTGCAACTTCGTCAATCACTGCTATGCCATTGCAACCGAACGCCTCATACAGAAAGCCGGAGTCAGTCCAGAGGTACTCGTTCCCCTCATCGGTGAGACTGCCGCTAAGGCCTGCCAACTGGGCGCAATGGTTGCCCAGACTGGCCCTGCGGTCCGTGCGGACGAACGCATTCTGGCATGCCACCAAACAATGCTCATTGACGATCCTCTTCGCCAACAGGTCTATGAGACGCTCTCGCACAGCATTCATGACTATGCCACATGTAACCACGTAAACAACAACCAAAACCATCCGCATGATAAACTATGACCTCACGAAGATAAAGGGCATGGCTTTCGACGTAGACGGCGTACTCAGCTCAAGCAATGTGGTATTGCTGGAAGGTGCGTCGCAGCCTTGCCGCAGTGCGAACATCAAAGACGGCTACGCCATGCAACTCGCCGTGAAACATGGTTATCAGTTGGCCATCATCACCGGCGGACGCAGTGAGGCTGTCAGAGAGCGCTACCAGCATCTTGGCTTGCATGATGTCTTCATGGGCATTTCTGTCAAACTGGCTTGCTTTGACCATTGGATGGCTGAAAACCAACTCAACCCAGATGAGGTGATTTACATGGGAGATGACATCCCAGACTATGAAGTCATGCGCCGCTGTGGGCTACCGTGTTGCCCTGCTGATGCCGCACCGGAAATAAGGGCTATCTCGACCTATGTCTGCCAGCGCAATGGCGGTGACGGCTGTGCACGTGAGGTCATCGAGCAGGTGATGCGCGCACAGGGCCAGTGGATGATAGACGACCGTGCCTTCGGCTGGTGACAGGGCCATCGGCTTGTGTGTCATGTCACCAGATATACCACATTACGATAACCATCAATGATAAAACGCTATGCTCGACAACCTGAAAAAATATAACATCATTCTGGCCAGCAACTCACCGCGACGCAAAGAGCTGTTGGCCCGTTTGGGACTGAAATTCAAAGTCCGCAGCCTTTTCGGACTTGACGAAAGCTATCCTGACGAACTGCGGGGAGAGGAGATCTCGCGCTTCGTCTCGCAGAAGAAAGCCGAGGCCTATCGCCACACCATGGATGCCAACGACCTTATCATCACAGCCGACACAATGGTCTATTGTGATGATACCGTACTGGGTAAGCCAGTAAACGTGACAAAGTGTGCTGAGATGTTGCGATTACTTTCTGGCAAGACGCATGAGGTCATCACAGGCGTCACAATCATGACACTTCGGCGCACTGAAACATTCACAGCCACGACCAAAGTCACTTTCACCCAACTTACAGACGAGGATATCGACTACTATATCAAAAATTACTTACCACTCGACAAGGCCGGAGGCTACGGCATCCAAGAATGGATAGGCATGATAGCTGTCGAAAACATCAACGGCAGTTTCTTCAATGTCATGGGACTTCCGGTACAACGGCTGTATTCCGCGTTGAAGAAGTTTTGAACAGGACTTCACCTAGATAGATTTGCCACCGATTCACAGCTGCATCGTTAGTTTCATCTAAGCATTAACCTCATTTTTATGGAGTTCATAATACTGCTTCTCCTGCTTATTGCCAATGGGCTTTTGGCGATGTATGAACTTGCACTCGTCTCAGCCAGCAGAATCAAGCTGACCTCAATGGCCGAACGCGGCGACACGAACGCCAAGCGCGTGCTGCGACAGCTGAAAAACTCTGAGCAAACCCTTTCGGCCATACAAATCGGCATCACCCTCATCGGCATTGTCTCCGGAGCCTTTGGCGGCATGGCCATTTCGAACGATGTGGAAGTGTGGCTCAGACAATTACCGTTTCTGACTAAATACGCCACGACATTGTCACTCATACTTACCGTCGCTGTCATTACTTATCTTTCACTTGTCGTTGGCGAACTGGTTCCCAAGGCCATCGCCCTCAGCCGACCGGAACATTATGCCAAACTACTCAGCGGCCCTATTGCCGCACTGACTTGGATCTGTTATCCGTTTGTGGCTATCCTCAGTCTGTCGACAAAATGCATCGGACGGCTTCTCGGCGTCAAGGCCGACCAAGTGCAAAGTCTTACGCAGGATGAGATTAAACTCCTTCTTAAGGAGAGCTCGGAGCGAGGTGTCATCAACAAGCAGGAATCGGAAATGCTGCGCGACGTATTCAGTTTCTCCGACAAGCGGGTCTGCGAACTCATGACGCCACGTCCTCAGCTGGTCATGCTTCACAAAGACGACAGCCAGACAACAGTACTCGACACCATGAAGCAGCACAACTACAGCAAATATCTACTTGTAGACAAGACAGCGGATGAGGTTCTGGGGGTGGTGGCTGTCAAAGACGTCCTCCAACTTATGGCTGAGACAGATCAGCCATTCGCACTGACGAAAGTAGTTGTGCCGCCGCTGTTTCTTCCTGAAAGTATCCCGGCCAGCAAGGCACTAGAGCTCTTCAAGCAAAACAAAACCAAGTTTGGTGTCGTCGTCGATGAGTATGGTGGCACTGAGGGTATTGTCACCCTCAGTGATCTCACCGAGAGCATCTTCGGTGACATTGTGGAGGAGGGCGATAATGACGTTCCTGATATCATCAGACGGGAGGACGGGACACTACTTGTCGAGGGCAGTATGAATCTCAGCGATTTCATCGAGCGCTTGAACCTGAAAGAAGACCCAGACTTGGAAGAACAGCGCTTCAACACCGTAGCGGGTCTGGTCATGTATCTCATCGGCAGACTGCCCCATACCGCCGACGTTGTCCACTACCAAGGGCTCTGTATTGAGATCATCGACATGGACGGCGAACGCATCGACAAGTTACTGGTTTCCGACAAACCGTCGTCGGCGTCGGACTGAACGCACTGCCCAAGGGCAGCTAAGCCATTTCAGACACGATCTTCCACTCTACACCATGAACAAAATTTGTAATACCACATATGAAATCATCTAAGTTTATAGCAGCTACAGCGCTTTCCTCATTGGCTCTCTCCATCACCAGTTGTTCGGAACACTATGACGATCCCAAATATCGTTCTGTGCCACCGTCTTTCTCAGACATGACGTTCACTAACCTCAATGGTGAAAGCACCATGCGCACTGGGGACAGAATTGTGGCTACGGCTGTACAGAGTTCCATCGGTCGTCTGCTCAACCGTACGACATATACTTGGTCAACATCTCCGACAGAGGGCATCAGTCATGCTTTTGTGAAGTCCGTCGTCTACGATCAGGAGACACAGAACCCGACAGATACACTTGTCTTCACAAAACCGGGCACTTACACCGTGACTCTTACAGCCAAATACAACAGTTCTGGCAATAACCAGAGCATAGATAACACGGTGGAGTTCACAGATGGCAGCGTCACTTATGTGACGAATGGCTTGCTGTCTTATTCCGTCACAGTGAAGAAGACAGTCAAGATCGAATGAGACCTATCATTCCAACGGCACTACATTTATGGAGAAATTCGAGCTACATATCCTAGGCTGTGGCAGTGCGCTTCCCACGTTGCGCCATAACCCCACCTCACAGATCCTGAACGTGCATGACAAGCTGTTCATGATAGATTGTGGCGAAGGGACACAACTGCAGATGCGCCGCACCCGCTTGAGCTTCTCACGTCTCAACCGCATCTTCATCTCTCACTTGCATGGCGACCATTGTTTCGGCCTTATAGGCCTCATCTCCACCTATGCCCTATTGGGACGCACAGCCACTCTCCATATTCATGCTCCAGCCGATCTGGAGCAGCTGCTCGCACCATGGCTAGTCTATCATTGCCGGGGTGCAGCGTTCGCCGTTGAGTTCCATGCTTTTCCCACCGATGCCGCTATGACCATCTATGAGGACAAAAGTGTTGAGGTGAAAACTGTTCCGCTGCGCCACCGCGTGCCATGTTGCGGATTTGTCTTCCGTGAGCAACCGCGGCTGCCACATATTCGCCGTGACATGATAGATTATCTCGGCATACCGACCTATGCCATTAACCGAATCAAGCTCGGCGGCGACTGGCAGAAGGAAGATGGTACAGTCATTTCACATGACCAGCTGGTGAAACCTGCCGATCAGCCCCGCAGCTACGCCTATCTTTCCGATACGGCGTTCTGCCCGTCAAACGTGCCGCATGTTGAAGGCGTCGACCTGATGTTCCACGAGGCTACCTTTGCTGAGACCGATGCCACACGCGCTGCCGAGACGTTTCATTCTACGGCTGCGCAAGCCGGGAAAATGGCACTTCTGGCCCATGCGAAACAGCTCCTGATCGGGCACTACTCTTCTCGCTATGATGACGAGAAATGTTTGCTGCGCGAGTGCCAAGCTATATTTGCCAACACCGTACTGGCGCAAGAGGGAAGTTGCATAGCCATCCCATGCCGGGTGCCGGAACAAGCCCCCAATCTCCCCATTCAAGACTAAGATCAAAATGAAATCTATATTGCAAATGGCCGGTATGGCCACATTATCACTCGTGCTTGTCACAGTTTCCGCTGCATCGTCCTCCGCACAGAACCAGCGTCAGAAAACGATTGGCTCCCCTACAACATCAGACGCCAAACGCGACAAACTGACGGCACTGTTTGATGCTTATGAGTTCGACGAAGCCGTCATACTAATTGAGAAAGAGATAAAGACTGCGCAGCGTACCGGAAAACCGACGGCAGCTCTGGAAGATGAATTACGGCAAGCCCGCCTTGGCGCAACAATGCTAAAAGGCACGGAGAAAGTAGTCATCATCGACAGTCTAGTCGTGCCACGTGCAACCTTCTTGCAAGCCTACAAACTCAGTCGCGAGTGCGGTATCATTGGGCCGCTCGCCAGCTTGGTGCCGGCGTTGTCAAAAATGCGTTGTGGACAGACAGCCCACATCAATGATCTCGGTGACCGAATTGTGTTTTCAGCCCCCGATAGTGCAGGCCGCTTGAAGCTACAAGCTTCCGACCGATTGGGGAATCAGTGGAGCCAGCCACGTCAACTGTCTGGCATGGGGCAGGCCGATGACATCCAGGACTACCCATATATGATGGCCGACGGCACAACGCTCTACTATGCGGCACAGAGCTCTGAGAGTCTTGGCGGTTACGACATTTTTGTCACCCGCTACAACAATGCCACAGGACAATATGTCAAAGCGGAGAATGTCGGCATGCCATTCAATTCACCGGCCAATGACTACCTCATGGTTATAGATGAAGGTACAGGCATCGGGTGGTTTGTCTCTGACCGTAGGCAACCTGCCGATAAAGTTTGCATCTACCGCTTCATTCCCAATGTTTCCAAGGAAGTCTACGACTATACTCCCGAGAACGAGGCACACGTAAGGCGATTGGCCCGCATTGCCTCTTTGGCCGAAAGCCAGACTGACACAAAAGCTGTAGCACAGGCCAAAGTGCGCCTTTTGCAAAGTGAGCAAGCCAAGCACGATGCCACCTCATCGGTTAGCCATTATTATGTCATCGATGATGCCACGGTCTATACTTCGACGTCTCAGTTCCGAAATGCCACAGCACGCCGGCTGGCACTGGAAACAGATGCACTTCGTGGCAGTATAGACAAGGCTGAAGAACGTCTGGAACAACTACGTACAGCTGTAGACCAAAGTAAGTCAAACAGTGCAGCTGCCGAGATCGGACAGCTTGAACAGCAGTTGCCACAACTCTATACCGCACTGAAGGAAAAGGAGAAAGCAATGCGGCGGGCAGAGCTAGGCAGTGAATAAGGCCTGTAGGCGTTTGCCAACTCCCCCTACGTCAACAACTCACCATATTAATGTACCTGTTATGAAAGATTACTTTGCCCCATCTGAACTTATCATCAATCCCGATGGCAGTATTTTTCACCTCCATCTGCACCCAGAACATCTGGCCAACAAGGTGATTCTTGTTGGCGATCCGGGACGTGTGGCCACAGTGGCGGCCCACTTCGACCATCGCGAATGTGAGGTGCAGAGCCGTGAGTTCCATACAGTCACCGGTACATATGCCGGAAAGCGACTGACGGTTGTCTCTACAGGCATTGGCTGTGACAATATCGACATTGTGGTCAATGAACTTGATGCCTTGGCAAATATCGACTTTGCCACACGCAGTGTGAAGTCCGAACTCAGACAACTCGAACTTGTGCGGATTGGCACCTGTGGTGGCCTACAGGCCAACACACCGGAAGGCACTTTTATTGCCAGCGTCAAGAGTATCGGCTTCGATGGCTTGCTCAACTTCTATGCCGGTCGTAATGCCGCTTGTGATCTCAAGCTGGAATCTGACTTCCTTGCAGCGATGAAATGGCATGGCAACCAGTGCATTGCCCACCCCTATGCCGTTGATGCCTCTCCCGAGCTCATCGAACGCATTGCCGGTGATGATATGGTACGGGGCATCACTGTGGCCTGCGGCGGATTCTTCGGTCCCCAAGGGCGTGAACTGCGTCTACCGTTGGCAGACCCTAAGCAGAATGAGAAAATCGAGGCTTTCTGTTATGGCGACCTTCGCATAACCAACTTCGAAATGGAAAGCAGTGCCCTCGCCGGACTGGCGCATCTCATGGGACATAAGGCGCTCACATGCTGTATGGTTATCGCCAATCGCTTAGCGGGTAAAGCCAATCCCAACTATAAGAACTCCATAGATTCGCTCATTAAGCTCGTGCTTGATCGTATCTGATATAGAAAACCGGTTGTAGAATGCCGTTGTGAATCAATATACGGCATTCTACAACCGGATAGAAGCATTAGCGTATAACGCGACTCAATCTTGGAAATAGACGCGTTTGACGCGGTCTGATACAGACGTCAATACCTCATAAGGGATGGTACCAAGTCGGTCGCTCAGTTCTGTAACCGGCAGTTCATCACCAAAAATCTCGACACTGTCGCCCTCATTACAGGGAATGTCCGTGACATCTATCATACAGACGTCCATGCATATGTTGCCCATGTAGGCGGCTTTCTGACCCTTGACAAGGCAATAGCCATGCCGGTTCCCAAGCCGACGGTCCAAGCCGTCTGCGTAACCTATTGGGACAGCAGCAATACGTGACGGACGGTCGAGATAGGTGCGACGACTGTAGCCGATACTGTCGCCGGCCGGCACATCATGTATCTGTAAGATAGTTGTCTTGAGTGTGGTCACATTATGCAGACGCCTGTTGTCTATCGGGTCTATACCATAAAGGCCTAAGCCCAACCTGACCATGTCGAGATGGCGCTCCGGGAAGCGCTCGATACCAGCGCTGTTGCAGATGTGACGAAGTATGTGGTGATTGGGGAAAGCCTCCTGCAACAGACGTGACGCCTTGTCGAAGAGGGCAAACTGCCGTGCCGAGAAGTCGTCAAACTCCGGACTGTCACTCCCTACAAAATGAGAAAATACAGAGCGAGGGATGACGGCATTCTGATGATGGAGACGCTCGATGAGTGCCGGCATGTCCTCGTCTGGGTTGAAACCAAGGCGATGCATGCCTGTGTCGAGCTTAATGTGAACGGGAAAGTTGGTGATGCCCTCTTTTGCCGCAGCATGAATGAGTGCTTCGAGCAGACCGAAGCTGTATACCTCTGGCTCAAGGTTGTATTCAAAAAGCGTCGTAAATGCTGACATCTCAGGATTCATGATAATGACATTGCCAGTGATTCCAGCGGCACGAAGGGCAGCGCCTTCATCGGCGACAGCCACAGCAAGGTAGTCGACGCCACGGTCTTGCAGAGTCTTTGCCACCTCAATGCTGCCGGCCCCATAGGCCGACGCCTTGACCATACATGTGATTTTGGTCTCAGGGCGCAGGAATGAGCGGTAATAATCCAGGTTAGCGGCCAATGCCGAGAGATTGACGTCAAGTGTGGTCTCATGAACCTTGAGTGCGAGGTGATCCGCCAGATGCTCAAACCCGGCTTGGCGTGAGCCTTTAATGAGAATCAGCTTGTCATGCAGCGTATCTAGCAGCCCGCTAGCCAAAAGGGCGTCTATGTCTTTGAAAAAATGCTTGTCGTGAAGTGCAAAAGTGGCATGTGCGGCAGAGATGTCCTCCCCTACACCGATGAGCGTACAGATTCCCCGATGGGCGATCATATCCGCCACCTTGGCGTAGAGTTCCTCGGTAGACATTCCTGTCTGTAGAATATCTGAGAGGATAAGCACTTTCGGCGCTGTAGAGGGACGGCGGTTCATGAAGTCGAGCGCGATGTCGAGCGAATTGACATCGGAGTTGTACGTATCGTTGATGAGTGTGCAGCCACGTACACCTTGTTTCACTTCCAGCCTCATGGCGACAGGTTCCAAACGAGCCATACGCTCGATGATAGCCGTTGACGGAATATGCAGGTAGAGGCAGACGGCAAGGCAATGAATGGCGTTTTCTATGGCCGCTTCATCAGTAAACGGAATGGTGAACTCACCGTCACGACGCAGATAGGTATAGCAGATGTGTGTGGCGGCATCTGACTTACTGATGCTGTAGATGAATAGCGGCTGTCCTGCATCCGTGCGTGACCATGCTATCTGGTTGCCGGCAAAGAGCATGGCGTTGACGCAATTAGTGATAACCGGATCGTCGCCATTGTAGATAATCACCTCGCTGTCCTGGAAGAGCGAGAGTTTCTCTATGCACTTCTCCTCTATGGTTGAAAAGTTCTCTTGGTGGGCTTGCCCGATATTGGTCATCACACCGATGGTCGGTTGTATGATGGCACGCAGGGCCTGCATTTCGTCAGGCTGTGATATGCCAGCTTCAAAGATCCCGATCTGACTCTGCTCGTCAAGCAACCATACAGAAAGCGGTACACCGACTTGTGAGTTGTATGAGCGCGGTGAGCGTGTCACGTTCATCGATGGCGAGAGTAGCTGGTAGAGCCATTCCTTGACCACCGTCTTGCCGTTTGAGCCGGTCACACCGATGACTGGCAAATCATATTCTTCACGATGGCGTTCTGCCAGACGCTGGAGTGCCTTGAGTGGACTGACAACGAGCAGGAAATTGGCTTCTGGATAGTTCGTTTCGGCATTTGTGGGCAATGAACCAACGACAAAGTTGCGCACACCTCTCTTATAAAGTGCCGGTATGTATTTATGGCCGTCACCTTTGCGACTGCGCAAGGCAAAAAAAAGTGTCGACTCTGGAAATGCCAGTGAACGGCTGTCGGTCAGCAGCCAGTCGATGTCTGCCTTCGCCGTTCCGAAACGACGTGCGCCGATGAGCGTTGCTATTTTCTCTAACGAGTAATGCATAAGCTTATAATGGATATTGATATGTTCTTATCTTTTGACCAGATCTTCGGGTGGAACTGCTATTCCGGCAGCCTCGCCCCATTTATCGCGAAAGGCAGCCCATTGGCGTGCCAAACTCTCTTGGAACCGAACGGCTGCGGCAGATTCCGGATGCAGCATGTGGTGTGATGCAGCCTTGACAAGCCGGGTCTTGTCTGCGGCGAAATCTTTCAACTCGGTCGTGAAGCCCCAAGCCATGAAGCGTCCCCACACATAGTCTGCGGCCTGTGCTGTGGGGTGAAGCATGTCTTCGGCGTAGAAGCGGTAGTCGCGCAGCTCGTCGATGATGATTTCATAGGCCGGAAAGTAGACTATGCCCGGAAGCATAGTGGCTACCCTTTCTGCGGCCAGATGCAGAACTGCTTTGCTTAGCGTAGATCCGTGAAGTCCCAGTTTCGTGTAGCGGTATGGACTGATGGTCAAAATGACTTTCAGGTCTGGGTGCAGACGTCGCAGGCCATTTATGGTTTCAGCGGTCGATGCCACAACTTCGTCAACCGTCAAGCGCCGCTCCACGAATGCGGCTTGTGGTTCCTTGTGACAGTTTGCCACCACGAAGTCGGGACGTTCCTTCAAGAAGAAAGCGTGTGCTGTTCCCCATGTCAGGCAAAGCAGGTCTGTCTTTTCCAATATGGATTTAGTGTGTTTCAGTGCGGCAACGACCGTGTTCCGGCAATCGTCATAGGTGGCCGCTGAATATTCCCCGGCAAACAGCCAGTTGTGCCACAGGCCATCTTTACCCAGGAACATGGTATCTTCGGCAACCGAACCATTCTCGCCAATCAACATAGACAGGTTGCGATTGATGCTCAATGGATTATAGAGTACACCAAAAGGGTTGACACAGACATTTCCGTCAGGCAGTGTCCTGACAAGGCGGTTCCCGATATGCTCAGCGAAGCATGACCCCAACAACAGTATGTTGGTGCACAGGCCTATGCTGATGCCGTCTTGTGGCGGCAGATCGGTAATGATGCGAAAGTCCATATTAAAGTCCGGTTGTTCTTGGATTCTGTCTGCAAATGTAGGCAAAACGTTGGAATGGTGCGCGCCTGTCAAGCCCAAAATTGCAGAAGGATTTTGTTGTTGCCCCCTATGGCTTCGGCCTTCCTTTGCCTCTTCGGCCTGTCATTAGTGTTTCACCCGCAATCACCGGATTCCCCCTGGGCTAAGAGAACATCATGAAGCAGGCAGTTCCCGGCTGTTTGTTGCCTGCCACAAAATTGTCTCACCGCAACTAGCCACTGCGGGCTAATTATTTTTAACCGCAGTCTACGCCGCGTTTCAAGCGTTTACCGTACCTTTGCCTATACATTTATGTAATCACACAGACAAACAGCATGAAAATTGGAGATAAAGTCCGCTTCTTGAACGATGTCGGTGGCGGCACGATCAGCGGTTTTCAAGGAAAAGACATCGTGCTTGTCAGCGATGCCGACGGTTTCGACATACCTATGCCCATTCACGAATGCATCGTTGTCGAGACAGACAATTATAATATCTCACGCCCTGAGAAAAAGCGGCCCGAGCCTGCGGTCGAAAAAACAGATAGGGAAAAGGGCCACCCACATTTGCACCCCATCGAGGAGGCTGACGATCCAGATGCCGATGAGCGCCCCATCACGTTCCGTCCGCAAGCTGTAGAACGGCTGGGTGGCAACCAGCTTAACGTATTTCTGGCTTTCGTGCCACAAGACGTCCGCACAATAGATAGCACCGGATTCGAGGCCTATCTCATCAACGATTGCAACTACACGGTTCACTTCGCACTCCTCAGTCACGACGAGGGTACAGCGTGCAGCCTGCGCCATGAGGGAGAGGTCGAGGCCAACACGAAGCTGCATCTCGAAGACTTCAAGCGAGACGATCTCAGTTCGTGGGAACGACTGACAGTTCAACTCATGGCGTTCAAACACAGAAAGTCGTTTCAGCCCAAGGCCCCGGTCAACGTCGGACTGCGCATTGACGGTACCAAGTTCTACAAACTTGGCACGTTCGCCCCCAACGAATTCTTTGACGAACGGGCATTGATCGTCGATATCATCCGTGACGACAAGCCAGTGCGGAGTGTTTTCGTCAAAGCTGAAGAAATTAAAGATGTGCTGACCACACCTAAGGCGGTCGACCGTCCGTTGCGCCAGCCAGCCCGCAAGCATCAACCGACAGACCCGACAATACCCATCGAGGTCGATCTTCACGCGGACGCCCTGCTTGAAACGACCGCAGGGCTCTCATCGGCAGATATCCTCGAATACCAGCTCAAGACGTTTCGTGAAACAATGAACGCACACCTCAAAGAGCGTGGTCGGAAACTTATATTCATTCATGGCAAAGGCGAAGGCGTGCTACGCACAGCCCTGACCAAGGAACTCAAAACTCACTATAAACAGTGTCGCTGGCAAGACGCCTCATTCCGCGAATATGGGTTCGGTGCCACGATGGTCATTATCTAGACTGAAAATAAACGTCCCCCCCCTCTTCAACGCCTACCCATGCCACACCGCCTCACCGTTCTGCTCACCTGCATATCTTTGGGATTCACCGTTGCTTGCGGACTGCCAGCGACAGCCGCCGCGTCACTGGTGAACAAGGCTACACTGCCTGACTCCACTATCGAACAAGCTGCCCTACTGGCCGCACGCGGTGACGCCAACAGATTACGGCCACTATTCGCAACTCTAGGTGACTCTCTCCCTCCCGATGTCCAGCTCTATTGCGTTCTGGCCCTTTCACGAGCAGACCACCGCTGGGAACGCGTCGTGGCCTGCGTAGACTCGCTCATCGGCCACTACAGTGATCGCATCGATATCAGGGGGCACCTCAGCCTGTCACTGCTCAAAGCAGAAACGCTGCGACGCATGGGCGACTACACCGGTCTTGCTGCATACTGCAAAGCACAGATCAATTATTATCGTGGCCGGAACGTCAGGGCTATTCTGCTCGATCCATTCCGTGCCTTGGAGAGAAAAGGACGACGTCTCAGTGCGACCGATGAGCGCACACAGGCTCTGAGGCAGGCCGATCGCGATCTTGCTTTCGATCTTGCGGCCCGCTTCGGAAACCGACTGGATGCGTTCGACCGCTTCGCCCGTCTTCGCTGCCGGCTCACACTTGCCGCAGCATTCAATCGACCGGCAGAACTGGCAGCTGTGGCCGACTCTCTTCTGATCATTTGTACCGACTCTCTCGACAATGATGAGAAAACACATTGTCTCCAAGCCTTGGGCCACGGACTCATGATTAATGGAGACTGGGGCATACTGGGCAAGTCGTGCCAACGGCTAGCCCACCGCTGGCGCAACAGGCCAGAACTGCTTGAGCATTACGAACGACTGGCAGCGACCTTCCGAACCTACGCCCCTTCCAGTGTCGACACGCTGGCGGCTGACGCCATCATTGCCATCACGACAAGACAGGCACCGGTTGTCGCGATCAATATAGGTGATCAGACCGCTGTACCTTTCACCCTTGACACAGGCGTTAGCCATACCCTCCTGACTGCCAACGACGCCAAACAGGCTGGCCTGACGGTCGTTGATGACACCATCGAAGTTGTCTCAGGAGCCGGCCTTGTCAAAGCCTGTCCCGCCATAGCCCCTTGCCTGCGCATGGGCTCGGTCTGTCTCCGTAACGTACTTGTCTATGTTGTAGCCGATGGGAACAAACAGTCGGCTAGTTCCATCCGCACCATCGGTCTGACAGAACTGGCCAGACTCGGAACTATCGACCTGTGCAAGGATCAGCTCATCGTCCGTAATACAACCGCTCTTCCCCACACGACAGTGTCACCCAATTTGCGCATGTCGCCCCTCAACGAACTCATCCTCGATGCAAAGCTCAACAACAAGCCGGCCCGATTCATCTGCTGTACCGCCTACCCGACAAGTTTCCTGACACCGGAAGCCATCAGGACAAAGGCCTGCGGCGATACGGCCACCACACTCAGCATCGGTATGGTCAGCTTACCCATCAAACCGCAAATTGGTGAGCTTCAGGACACAGGACTAGACGGTATGCTTGGCACCCCATTTTTCCTGACTGCTGACCACGTCAGAATAGACTTCACACAGATGGCTCTCAGCTACAGCTCCGTACAGACGAAGAACGCCATCAGCAACCAGTCAGAGCTAGGTACAGACTAGCTCTGACATTATTCAAAATACCGCACAACCATATGGATACAACTCTACACAGACTCATTCTCTTCACCACACTGTTAGGTACCATAGGCCTTGCCGCCGCAAGTGCACAGATTTCAGCAGAAGTGGAACAGCCGCGATACGTCAAAGTGCCTGAAGCCCATCGATACCGTGTCAGCTTCAAAGATAAGTCCCACAATACCTATACAACTAAACGCCCTGAAGAGTTCCTATCAACGAAGGCCTTGGAACGGCGCCGAAAATACAAGATCAAAGTAGACGAATACGACCTTCCTGTATCCGCCGTCTATCTAGACTATCTCAGTAGCCAAGGCTTTCGAGTGATCAGCAAAAGCAAATGGAACAATACAGCAATCGTAGAGACCTCCGATACGGTCGCCATCAAGCAATTGGCTGACATCTCTTATGTGACAGCCGTCAAACGTGTGTGGAGCAGTCCCGACAGCATTGCCGTCCCAACTGTCAGAGACCGCCACGAGGGTCTCGTCACCCAATACGACACACTCAAGACACACTATGGACATGCCCAGCATCAAGTGAGCATGATCGGTGTCGACAAGCTTCATCAAGCAGGTTTTACCGGTGAAGGCGTGACCGTTGCCGTCATTGACGGTGGTTTCTACAACGCCGACTGCATTGCCGGACTAAGCAAGGCTAGGATTCTCGGCACACACAATTTCGTACATCCTGATGAAGACGTCTACACGGCCCAACCACATGGCACAATGGTGCTTTCATGTATTGCTGCCAATGTCAGCGGTAGCCTGGTCGGCACTGCTCCCCAAGCCAATTTCTACCTTCTGATGAGTGAGGACGCCGCCGGCGAGAACATGATAGAAGAAGATTACTGGTGCGCCGCCGCCGAATATGCAGACAGCATCGGCGCCGACATTGTGACTTCATCACTCGGCTACTACGAATTTGACGATCATTCCGCCTCTCACAAGTACTATGAGCTTGACGGGCAAACCGCAGCCAACAGCCGTGCGGCCTCTCTTGCCGCTAGTCGCGGACTGCTCGTCCTCAACAGCGCAGGCAACAGCGGTGATGAGGAATGGAAGAAAATTGGTTTTCCAGCCGATGCCCGCGACATTCTGACGGTAGGCGCCGTCAATGAGGACGGGCACAACACCGTTTTCTCCTCTGTCGGCAACACTGCAGACGGACGCATCAAACCTGATGTCATGGCCATGGGGCAGAGCGTATGGCTCTATGGCCTCGACGGTGGCGTTACCACGGCCAACGGCACGTCTTTCTCCACACCACTGCTATGCGGTGGCGTGGCCTGTCTGCTCCAGGCCTGCCCCAAAGCGCGTCCGGAAGAAATCATACGTGCCGTACAGCTCTCTGGCAACAACGCAAAACACCCCGACAACATCTACGGTTACGGCATCCCTGACCTGTGGCGAGCCTTGAGTCTACTGCGCAAATGACGCCACTCACACTATTCGAACTGAACAACCTCGTCCGCTCAACGCTTGAACTGGGCTTGCCCGAGGAGTATTGGGTCATTGCGGAACTCAGTGAGGTCAACCGCCGCAGCAATGGCCATTGCTACATAGAGCTCGTCCAGAAGGACAAGCACAACGATGCGCTCATCGCCAAAGCACGCGGCTGCATATGGCGAGACGCCTATATGCTTCTTGCCCCCTACTTTGAGAAAACGACCGGACGGCCACTCACCGCCGGCATGACCGTGCTGCTTGAAGTCAACATACGGTTTCACGAGCTCTATGGCTACTCACTCATCGTGACCGACATCGACCCGTCGTACACCATGGGCGACATGGCCCGCCGCCGGAAAGAGATCATAGACAAACTTACGGCTGAAGGTGTGGCAGACCTCAACAAGGAGCTTCCTCTCCCTCGCCCTTTGCTGCGTATCGCAGTCATCTCCAGTCCGTCGGCTGCTGGATATGGAGATTTCTGCAAGCAGCTGGAACAGTCGGAGGGGCCATTTGTCACACAGCTCTTCCCCGCTGTCATGCAAGGCCAGCAAGTGGAGCAAAGTGTCATCACGGCACTCAACGCCATCGCAGAAGAGTGCGATAAGTGGGATGTTGTCGTCATCATTCGCGGTGGAGGCGCAGTCAGTGACCTCAGCGGGTTCGACACAGAACTGCTCGCAGCCAACGTGGCCCAGTTTCCACTCCCCATTTTCTCCGGTATCGGGCACGAACGTGACGATACGGTCATCGATGCCGTGGCCCATACACGCTTCAAGACTCCCACAGCAGTAGCCGCATTTCTCGTCGCACAGTATCACACTGAGACCGAAACACTATCCGAGACCGCACGGCGCCTTGTCCAGGCAGTCAGGACCATCCCGGCGACAGAAACGGAACGTCTGGGGCGCCTGTCACAGCGCATGCAGATGGGAACCGTCAGAGTCCTTTCGCATGAACGCAGTTTAGTGGGGAACACCATACTCCACTTGAACCACTTGGCTGACAAATACACTCAAGACTGCCGGGCTCAGTTAGATTCGCGTCTCCAAAGCATAAGACATGCCGCAGCACGACGCATCACTGACGAAGCTCACCGCTTGGCACTGGCCGAAAGCAAACTTGAACTGGCCAGTCCGGATCGCCTGCTGCGAATGGGGTTCAGCATCACACTTTGCGATGGCCGCATCGTACGCCACGCCGCAGATGTCACGACTGGCCAACATCTGGTCACACATCTTGCCGATGGAACTGTGAGCAGTGATGTCACCCATACAGAAAAGAAACCATAGACTAATCCATATATGCCAACAGCCAAGAACGCGCTCACCTACGAACAGGCCATGCGCCGCCTCAACACCATCGTGGCCGACATGGAGCAAGGGACTCTGGAACTGGACGATCTTGTCGCCCAGCTTGCCGAAGCCAAAAAGCTCATCACATTTTGCCGCTCTAAACTGACCAAGGTCGAAAACGACATAAACAAGATTCTTGAAGACAATGGGAAAGAATAAACTTGCCAAATTTGCCGATATGATGGCTTATCCACACGTCGTCGAGGCACCCGGCATCGCCGGAGACACGGCAGCCCAATCACATACTCTGAGTGGACGTTGGCACACAGACTTCTTTCACAACGATAAGCCAATCGTTCTCGAACTGGGCTGCGGACGTGGAGAATATACTGTCGGACTGGGCAGGCTCTTTCCAGACAAGAACTTCATTGGCGTGGACATCAAAGGCTCACGCATGTGGACCGGTGCCACCGAATCACTCAATGAAGGGCTGGGCAATGTCGGATTTCTACGCACCCGCATTGAATTCATCGATCGCTTCTTCGCCCCTGGCGAAGTGTCTGAAATCTGGCTCACCTTCTCCGATCCGCAAATGAAAAAGGTGACCAAGCGCCTGACCTCGACATTCTTTCTCGAACGCTACCGACACTTTCTCGCGGACAATGGACTCATACATGTCAAGACGGACAGTAACTTTCTCTATACTTACACACACCATGTCATTGAGAAAAATGGCCTGTCACTAGAGGTTGATATAGCAGACCTCTACACCACGAGTGACGCGCCATCTGGCGTCGGCCCCATTCTGGGCATCAAGACTTACTATGAAAGCCAATGGATGGCCCGCGGTATCCCTATCAAATACCTGCGGTTCCGGCTCCCGGCATCGGTAGCGCTCACCGAACCCGACGTGGAGATCGAGCTTGATGACTACCGCAGCTACAACCGCTCGAAGCGCTCAGGACTGGAGCGGGCAAAGTGACATGTTCTTTTGTCTGTGAACCTGCCTTATTAGCAGAACAAATACGCCAACGTGACAGACAGCTCTGCCATACCGCGTCAACAGAGATTAATGCATGACAGCCGAAGACAAACCGCGTTTCACTCCAACTTTTGGCCCAGAGATTGCACTTGTATGGACAGAATCGCCGATGCCATTATAAGGATGGCGGAAGCACAAACCACATAAACTTAGAAACCATGACTAAGAAACTAGAAGAAGCACTCAATGTGCAAATCGCTGCGGAACTTTGGTCCGCTAACCTGTATCTCTCAATGTCTTTCTATTTCAAACGTGAGGGACTTGATGGAGCCGCCCACTGGCTCAAGATACAGTCCAACGAAGAGAAGGAACATGCCTGCAAGATGGCCGACTTCATGTTGACACGTGGGGGCATACCCAAACTTGACAAGATTGATGTTGTCCCCCAGGATTGGGAAAGCCCACTCAAGGCTTTTGAAGGTGTATATGAGCACGAACGCAACATCACGAAGTTCATCAGTGAACTGCTCGCCCAAGCCAAGGAGGAGAAAGACTACCTGACTGAAGATTTCTTCTGGCAGTTTATCCGTGAGCAAGCTGAAGAGGAAGCCACTGCACATGACATTTTGGAGAAACTGCGTAAGCACGGTGACACAAGCCTGTTCTTCATCGATGCAGAACTCGGCAAACGTAGCACAAAGGAAAAGTAAGTTTCCTAAGATATATACAATCCGGCTACTCTTTGAGCCGTGATTAAGAGTATAGGGCTGATTCCATTTGGTGGGATCAGCCCTATTGGGTATTGTGAGTTCCACTCCTCCGAGAATAGACTGGGGCGGTTATTCAGGGCAAAGCCAGCGACCACAATATGGGCTCACTCTACGTCGGACGCAGTTGCTAGGAAGCACCCGCATTGTGGGCAAGGGGGGGGCAAGCCTTTACGGTATCATGGATTTGAGAGTTCATTAGGGGCATCGTCACGAAATATTTGATACCCTTTGTAACCTAGTTAGAACGGAAAACAAAATATTGCTGTCCGGCAAAAGTTTACGGGCTGTAATACGCCTATATGTATTACAGCCAGAATAGCGCTTGGAGCCTGCACAGACATATATCCACTTTTTTGTGTAAACGAACCCGGGACGCTCGAGGTTGCCTGAAGGCCCCATAATATAGCACCGCGCCACCCGTCGCTTCACCTTTTTGCCCCAATTGCCGGAATGGCACCTTAACTTGTTTAACCTTCGAGCAGGTTTGGCGTGTTAAAATGGGGCTCTGGCTAAACTTCCCCGGAGCAAATCTGAATTTGCCCGGAGCAAATTTTACCGGGCCCTAGGGAAGTTGTCCGGAAAAACGGCCCCGGTTTTGCCATATAGTGGCGATATCGATCACCGTAGGGCACGAAAAACGGCTATCTGCGCGGGATAGCCGTTTCCTCTGGTACAAAGATACGGCTTCCGAGCGCCGAAAGCAAGCAGTGTTAAAACTCAAATCTTAGACCGTCATGGGGATCCACGCTGACTTTGGGACTAACTTCTCGAGTGCCTGTAAACCGCCACAAAACCTAATGGGCGGTATGCATTTATTGGATGTGTAATGATGGTGTGCGATTGATGATGCGTAGTGAAAGTCCCCAAGACTATGCGGTATTCCGAACAGGTGCAAAAGTTTTACCGGACAGCAATAATTTGAGGATACATCTGAGACGTCATCACAAAAAAATGGTACCTTTGTAACCTAGCTAGAACGGAAAACAAACCCATGCACCATGACCACCAAAATCCATCAACTACTCCTTGCAACTACCATTTTAGGCCTTTCCTGCACATTATGCGCAGCTGAAGCCGTTGCCCAGACACCGCGCAAGGCGCTACCTCTATTTCATACAACATTGGATTTCCACTATATGGCCAAGCAACGATTTCACATTGCCGGCACATCAGTGGACGATGAAAGCACCACTGGCGCTTTATTCTTCACAGGTCTGTTCTCCATCACGCCTTGCGCCGAACTGGGAGCCGGCATCGGCGTTGACAATAATGGACTGCCAATCTATCTTGCAGGACGTTACCATCCATTCGGCAGACAGGGTTGGCATGACCTATACGGCTACGCTAACATAGGATATGCCCCTTTCACTATTGATGATACCGCCAACAGAGGCTTTTACGTCGGATCCGGCCTAGGGTATACAAAGATGCTTGGTCGGCACTTTGGGCTCAGCTTCCAATTAGGTTACACCATGAGACAAGTACGCGATGTCGCGGTCTATAACGTCGTACCGTCACCGGCATTCCCATATTTCGAAATTCAGTATGGAGGCGAACGCAATGGCATAATCCACGCATTAACATTGGGCATTGGTTTGGTCTTTTGAGCACATCAGCCTCAGTGCCTGGGATATGCCACTTTGTTGAGTACCGTCGGTAAGCGATCAACGGCCTCCCGGCGCTGCGTATCCGTGATGTGAACATAACGCTCGGTGTGGCGGGTGCTGGAGTGCCCGGCCAATGACGCCACTGTGGACAGATGGACATCGGCGCGAACCAGATTGGTGATGAAGGTATGACGGGCGCAGTGGAAAGTGATGTGTTTGTTGATCCCCGCTGCACTCACCCACCGGCGTATAACGCGCAGACTATGTGTATAAGACGGAAGATCGAAAACGGTGCGCTCACCTTCAGGTGTGCCGTCAATCCCCCAGTCGGAAAGCGCGGCCTGATGCTGGTGGGGCATAATGGCCAGTTCAAAAGCGCTTTCATTGAGTGAAATCTGTAGTGCCGCGCTACGTGAATGCCCCTCCACCTTGTGCTGTATGATGTTGAGCTCACGCCGTATCGCATTGATATTTTTCTCACGAAGCAGGCAGATGTCCACCCAACGAAGTCCCGTATTGCAGGCGAAGAGAAAGGCTCGCTTCACCTCATTGTTATCACAGGAGGTATGGAAGAGGCGTCCAAGCTCCTCCGAGGTCAGTGTCTGTTTGGACATTGCCTCGTCGATAGATGCACGGACGCGTCGCGCTGGGTTCACACGCAGATGCGGTATCGCAATTTCAGAACCCAGGAAAGCACGAAACTTCTTGAAGTAACCTGCGGGTGTATTGCCACGTAGACCGCTGTCTATCATATATTCCAAGAACCCGGCACAAAATTCGGTTGTCACCTCGTGCAACCACAGTTGCTGCCCGGCGGTGTAACGGACTAAGTAGTGCCCAGTCGCCACAACCATGGCCCGATCAGTCCGGCGATACCCCTTTAGGTATTCCATATAAGCTTCAAGCAGGAGTTTGGGCATGATGGGGCGTGGCAGATGATACATCGCACTGGCCACCTCTAGCTCATATTTGGCCCGTATTCTCCTAGCCAGTTCCATCTTCATGCGGTTGTCTTTGCGTGCCTCAGGCGAAGTGGGTTTGTCAAGGATTAGCTCTATGTTACGGCGAAAGCGCTTGCCATGTCCCATATTGATATTCAGGAAGAGGGAGATACGTCCATCCCTCAGTTTCCGTCTGCCTATAGAAATTGTCATAACCTTATTACTGTACCTAAACTTTTTTGCCGACCGTGTATGTATGAACGGCTGAAACGGAAATCGGCGCAAGCCCCTGTTAGGAAGGACTCGCGCCGATCTATCATTGTTATCCGATGCTACATGCGCATCAAAAATCCGCAGACTTCGGTGTACGGGGGAAAGGAATGACGTCACGAATGTTCTGCATGCCAGTCACAAAGAGAATCAGGCGTTCGAAACCGAGGCCAAACCCGCTATGTGGGCAGGTACCGAACCGGCGTGTATCGAGATACCACCACATGTCCTTCATCGGAATGCCCAGTTCATCTATACGGGCCATCAGCTTGTCATAGCTTTCCTCACGCTCGGATCCACCAATGATTTCACCAATCTGTGGGAAAAGGACGTCCATGGCGCGAACCGTCTTGCCATCTTCATTCATCTTCATATAGAAGGCCTTGATTTCCTTGGGATAGTCCGTCAGGATAACCGGACGCTTGAAGTGTTCCTCCACAAGGAACCGCTCATGCTCACTGGCCAGATCGACACCCCAATAAACTGGAAATTCGAAGTGATGACCGGCAGCGACAGCTTTTTCAAGGATTTTGATGCCTTCAGTGTACGTCAGGCGGACGAAGCCATGCTTGACCACGAAGTTCAGCCGATCTAGCAATGTCTTGTCTATCATTTTGTTGAGAAACTCCAGATCATCCTTGCAATGCTCGAGGGCCCAGTTGACACAGTACTTGATGAAATCTTCAGCCAAGTCCATATTGTCAGTGATATCGTTGAAAGCGACTTCCGGTTCAATCATCCAGAACTCTGCCAAGTGGCGTGGCGTATTGGAGTTTTCGGCTCGGAATGTCGGGCCAAACGTATAGATGGCCCCGAGTGCCGTTGCCCCTAGTTCTCCCTCCAGCTGTCCGCTGACAGTAAGTGATGTCGCCTTGCCAAAGAAATCGTCGCTATAATCAATCTTGCCATCGGCATCTTTCTTCAGGGCATAGAGGTTCTTGGTGGTCACTTGGAACATCTGGCCGGCTCCCTCGCAGTCGCTGGCCGTGATGATCGGCGTATTGAAGTAGAAGAAGCCATGCTCATGGAAGTAGCGGTGTATGGCCATCGCCATGTTGTGACGAATGCGGAATACGGCACCAAACGTATTTGTACGCAGGCGCATATGGGCATGCTGGCGCATATACTCGAAAGTCTGCCCCTTCTTTTGCATGGGATAGTCGCTACCACAGGCCCCAAGCACCTCCATTTCAGAAGCTTGCAACTCCACGTTCTGGCCGCTGCCCTGGCTCTGCACGAGTGTTCCATTCACACTGAGGCAGGCGCCAGTGGTGATGAGCTTAAGCATATCAGCGTCGAACTTATCGACATCGGCTACGACTTGGATGTTCTTGATCGTTGAGCCGTCGTTGAGAGCGATGAAGTTGACGACCTTACTGCCTCGACGGGTACGTACCCAACCCTTGACATTGATTTCGGCGCCATAATCCTCACGCGCCAAGGCATCAACTATTTTTGTTCGTTTCATTCTATTGCTTTACTATATATGTCATACCAAGCCTGGTGGCCCTTCTTGATTGGGCCGAAGACCTGGCTAGACCTAGAATATGATTGTTGTTATGTATAGCACTGCGACTTGCCCCCAGCAAACCCTGCTGGGCACAGGAGTCATTCGAAGGCTCCCATTCTGAGCATGTCGACTTCCTTCTCAGTCAGGTAGCGCCAGTCGCCACGCTTGACATTTTTCTTGGTCAATCCGGCAAAATAAACACGATCCAACTTGAGGACGTGATAACCGAGGTGCTCGAATATGCGGCGGACGATACGGTTCTTTCCAGAGTGGATCTCTATGCCGACCTGCTTCTTGTCTGTCTCGCTGGCATATTCAACGGCATCGGCCTTTACCTCACCATCTTCGAGTGTGACACCCTCAGCTATCTGGCGCAGATCTGCGGCTGTGACATTGTGGTCAGTGAAAACATGATAGATCTTCTTCTTCAGAAATTTGGGGTGAGTCAGTTTGGAAGCCAGTTCACCATCGTTGGTGAAGAGCAATACTCCGGTGGTACTACGATCCAGGCGACCGACAGGATAGATGCGCTCCGGGCAGGCTCCACGTACAAGATCCATAACCGTCTTGCGGTTTTGCGGATCCTCACTGGTGGTGACGTAGCCCTTCGGCTTGTTGAGCAGGACGTAGACCTTCTTCTCCAGCTTGACCGGCTGGTCGTGGAACATCACGTTGTCCGACCGGAGCACCTTCGTGCCAAGCTCGGTGACAACCTCACCGTTGACGGTGATGACTCCCGACGTGATATATTTGTCAGCGTCACGCCGAGAGCAGATTCCGGCATTGGCCAAAAACTTGTTCAAGCGTAACGGCTGGTTGGGGTCGACGTTTTTCTCCTTATATTCCAAACGCTTCTTCTGGCTGTACTTGGCATTGGGATCGTAATTGCCGTTATAAGTGCGCTGTGCCGGACGGTGTTTCTGGAAACCACCGCCACCATTGTTGCCATAGCCATTGCCATACCCGCCGGCATTGGGTCTTGAGTACGGACGCTCCTGGCGGTTGCCAAAGGCTGCATTGCCCCCACCCTCAGCGTTGTAGTTACGGAAACGCGGCGTATAGCCTTGTCCCTGATGCTGGCGGTCATTTCTCTGGCCGGCGCCATACGCCGGGCGGTTATTGCCGAAGCGGTTGCCACCGGAACGATATGGTTCGCCCAGTTCCTGACGCTCGTAGCCGCGAGCGTTGTAATTGTTTGGTGTCCGCTGGGGGCCTGCATAGTTCGAACCGCCCCCTACACGGGGACGGAACTGGCGCGGCCGCTCTTCATAGCCGCCATTGTTGCCGTAGCTGTTGCCATAACGGCCTTGGCGATCCTGATTGCCGCGATAACCGGCATTGCGATAGCCATCGTTGTTGGTGCGATAGCCCTCATGTCCTCCCCGGTAATTATCATTGTCATTGTTGCGATAGTTACTGCCGCCGGCATAGCGTTCGCCATCATTGGGACGAACGGTGTTGAAGCGGGGCCTGCCGCTGCCCGCAGAACTGAAGTCGCTGCTTCCTGCGCGCTCACGTCTCACGAAGCGGGGGCGTTCGGGCCCGTTGCCTTTGTGTGCTGACCGGTAGTCGCCATCACGGCGAGCACCGTCATCGTTCAAGTTCCTGTGTTCGAAAAGATCTTCACTCATGGTGTAATTTGATTAATAAATTGATTAGTGTAGCCTCGCGGCTATGATGTGTATGTGATGTGCATTCAGCTCCAGTGCTTCCGCAAGTCCTGTTTCCAGACTGGGGTGCGTCGCCCCTCGACATGCCAACGGCGTATGTATCAGGCGACAGTCGTAATCAGATGCCAGTGTAGTTGTGTGGTGTAATAGCCCGCAGTTCAGCCTTCACCTTGTCGCTGACATCCAGAGTATCGATAAAATGCTGGATACTGTCTTTTGTGATGGCCGTGTTTTTGCGTGTAAGTGCCTTGAGCGCTTCATAGGGGTGCGGATAGGCCTCCCGGCGTAGAATGGTCTGTATCGCCTCGGCCACAACCGCCCAGCAATTGTCCAGATCCAAGTTGATGCTCTCCTCATGGAGCAGGAGCTTGCCCATTCCCTTGAGCGTGCTCTGAAAAGCTATGAGTGCATGTCCCATCGGAACACCGATGTTACGGATCACGGTGGAGTCCGTCAGGTCGCGCTGCAAACGGCTGATCGGGAGTTTGCGGCTAAGGTGTTCCAGTATGGCGTTGGCTATGCCCAGATTGCCTTCCGAGTTTTCAAAGTCGATGGGATTGACCTTGTGTGGCATCGCACTCGACCCGACTTCGCCTTCCTTGATACGCTGCTTGAAGTATTCCATCGATATGTATTGCCAGAAATCGCGATCCAAGTCGATAACGATGGTGTGGATACGCTTCATAGCGTCAAAGACGGCCGCCAGATTGTCATAATTGCTGATCTGCGTTGTATAGGCCTCGCGCTCCAAGCCCAGACGCTCGCGGACAAACGTATCAGCAAACGCCTTCCAGTCGATATCAGGATAGGCGACATGGTGGGCATTCAGATTACCGGTAGCCCCGCCGAATTTGGCGGTCAGAGGACAGGCCTCGAGTTGCTCCAGCTGGCGTTCCAGCCTATAGGCAAAGACCTTCACCTCCTTGCCAAGGCGCGTCGGAGAAGCCGGCTGGCCATGGGTCTTCGCCAACATTGGAATATCCCACCACTCTTCGGCGCGTTCATTCAGATGTGCGATCAGTTCTTTCAGGAGGGGCAGATAGGCCTGTTCCAAAGCCTCCTTAAGCATGAGCGGGAACGACGTATTGTTGATGTCCTGTGAGGTCAGCCCGAAATGGATGAACTCCTTGTAGGCTTCAAAGCCGCCGAAAGCGTCAAGGCGCTCTTTAATGAAATATTCCACAGCCTTGACGTCATGATTGGTCACAGACTCGATGGCCTTGATACGTGCCGCATCGTCTTCAGAGAACGACTCATAGATACTGCGCAACTGTGCGTACCGCGACTTATCAAAGCTCCGAAGCTGAGGCAACGGCAAATCGCAAAGCGCAATAAAGTATTCTATTTCAACACGCAGACGATATCTCATCAAAGCATATTCAGAAAAATATCTCGTTAGCGGCTCAGTCTTGCTACGGTAGCGCCCATCAATGGGCGACACGGCTGTCAGGATATCCAATTCCATGCAATGGTTTATAGGGTTACAACTATTTTGCCTGCAAAGTTAGCAGATTTTCTTGGCTCAATAACGCCTGCCACACATTTATTAATAGCATAACCGGAAAGATTTAGGTTATCACAACGCCAAGCCGCTCCTCACTTGCCAAGTTGCACATCCGAATATGGCCCATACACGCCTTGGAGAAGTCACTTGGATATCTCATCTATATCTATGCGATATCCAAGTGACAGGCAAACAGGCCTTTGTTCACATCGAATCCGACAGAATGCAGATATGAGACCTCTGCAAAAGGTTGAGCCAACAAATTAGGCAAAAAACAAGTGGCGTAACCTGGCGGCGTCTGGGGTCAGGCTGTGGCTCTTGGCGGCGGGTCACC
>OIYP01000460.1_pt1 | contig 26479 bp, 25 predicted proteins | sample 1588261 | NCBI WGS metagenome assembly OIYP01 (sample SAMN03283293) | human gut metagenome | biome: human-associated habitat; material: feces | host: Homo sapiens | place: Peru | collected 2012
AAACCCGCCGCGGTGTTTTTATTACGACCAGTTATTTTGACAAAACCGCCCAAGACATTGCCACCCGCAACAACATTATTATGATTGATGGAAATAAACTAACCGCCTTATTGCTTAAACATAACGTCGGCGTAAGAATCAAAGAAACCTACTATATTAAAGAGGTAGACTGGGAATTTTTTGCCGATGATGAATGATTTACCACGCCTCACTCAAGCGGGGCTTTTTTATGCATTTTCATGATTTTAGAGCGAGTTAAACTCCATTTCCAGGCCATGTTCAGTAGATTTACGGGTGTATATAGCACAATTAATTTTCTTCATATGTCTGTTTACAAAAATAATTATTTTGTATTATAATTATTGTATATTTACATCACAAATTACTATGAGGAGATAAGTCAAGGAGAAATATTTATGGCCAAAAATCTTACAATGGAACAAGCCATTGAAATAACGGACGAATTAAATACAAATGATAAGGCAGATTTCAAACAAATCAACCAAATACTTGAAGCATTAGACGAGGACCTATGGCGTTTATTATTTGATGTTGAATTTGCAAACACGCTAACCTATTTATGGGAATTAAGAAAACAAACAATATCCGGAAAATATCTTGCCCACTATACGCAAACGATTTTAATTTCAGATATGATATCAATATTATTCCGGATATGGGACGATGACAAAGATGTTAATAGCTTGTCTCGAGTCTCTGCCATTTTAAATAAAAATTACACTCTAAAAAGTTTTATCATCAATCGTTATCCTTGTGATGGAATAACCGATACACAAGCCAAACAAATTATCGAACAAGTTTCACGCACACACAAGCATAAATTACTGCAACATATCAAAAAATACCGTACCGAACGAATTGGTCATAATTTACAAAGTAAATCTAAGCCATCGGAACTGTTTGAAGAAAATAAGTTCAAACTGGGCAGTATCATGATATATTCCGACTTAACACTAAAATATGCCAGTGATTTAAAGAATATTATATTAGGGAAGATAATTGATTATTCAAAATTTCCTGGCGAATCAACTTGTGCTTTAGCATTAAAAGAATTAAAAACAATCTTATCAAAGCAAGGATTTGTATCCAATTCCGGGATTCGCAGAAACAGTTTAGAGTACACGGATGATTGGGGCCTTACTAAACAAATCCTTTGTGATTTAAAAGTCAACACTGATTTATTTCTTTAATGATTCGTTAATCCAAAAAATTTGGGACCGCTGACGTGGGCGCGCACAATTTTTTCGGCAAGTGCTGTTAAATCAGGATATATTTTCCCTTCCCACTCGTAGGCGTTTTCCCCTTTTACGGTCACTTGATACGTCCGACCTTTATAGGTTTTAGTCAGTATCGTTCCGGCGGCAAGCGCGTAACGCTTTTTATGTGCATGCTCAATATATTTGTCCGGATTGCCCGCATAACAGTCAAGCCGCGTGATGTATTTTTCTTGCAATTTACAACGCCCTAGCTCACATTGGATGGTGTACCATAGTGGGCGTAACTTGACTTTAACACCTTTCAAAGGACAACTATAGAAAGCATTCCAATAAAACCGCAATTCCTTGGGGGATAGGCCTTTTAATTCTTCGTAAATTTTGGGCAAACAGCACTTTCTTCTCATGATAAAATGTCCTTAATGTGACGGATTTTTTCCACTGAACGGCTTGGATTAGAATAGGCCTTAGCTAAAGTTTCAAAGAACTTAGCGACTAACAAGACAATATCCCTTTCGCGAAAATTTCGGGGAGGCCGTCCATGAGGATTACCCGAGCGGCCCTTTACAAATCGCCCCGAAGTTGGCGGCAAATGGCGCGGTGTCATTTGGTAAGCCCAAAGAATACATAACCGCTAATCGGGCGTTTGACAATCGTCATGGCCACGCGAGAAATGCTTTTGAATACTTTGCCTTCGTACTCAAAACCGTTTTCCAACACTTTTACTTCTATAGTTTTACTGCGGTAGGTTTTAGTGATGATGCTACCCGGCGCAGGCAAGCGATTATCGCGTGGCCGGACCGGCAAGTTTTCAAGCGGTTCTTCTTCGGTAGTGATAGGACTAACTACCCGCAAAACAGCAGGTTGCGTGGGTTTAGTTTTTAGTATTGATTTTTTGGTGTTTTTCTTCATAACTTATCTCCTTAAGTAAGCAATTTTTACTTCGTACTACATTCGCGCTTACTATCGGGAAATAAGTCAAGTCCTGATGCCTCCAAGCGATTACAATTATATATTAAACTTAAAACATCTGAATATATACAATTCAGACATATATTGCAACCAGAAAAAATACCCGTTAATCTACATCATATATTTCATGCCTTCTTGATATCCTTGTTTATATGCTTCATATGCATCTTTATGTCTAACTGTTCCAGCTTGACTATCAGGAATGTTATTATCTAAAGAAGTTGCCATTTGAACTCCTCCTAAAGCATCTTGTAGGCCTCTTAAAAATGCACATCCTGCACATTTATGTCTAGCACTCTTTTGATCATCTTGAGAATCTGATAATTGCTTAAATTCGTTTAAAAAACGATGTCGTTTTTGACAAATCATAGTTCTTTCTCCTCTTTTAATTTAACAGACCTGTATTTTATATTATTTTCTAAAAATAAACAAATACTCGTGGGCAAGCAGTAAGAAATTGTATTTAATACTATTCGTTTTCCAATAGCCTGTGGCTTTGCAGTTGTGCTGTTCTTTAATAATAATCTCTTTAAGTGTAAAACCTGCACTTAAAAACTGTTGCATCACTTGAAACCCAAGAGGAATTACACACCCATTTTTACGCGTATCACCAATAAGAACTGCACAAAACTTATCTTTTTTAAGCACCCGGAAACAGGAATCTGCCACCTTCTTTATTTCCGGTAAAAATTCCTTTACTTTGAAGTGAGATAAATCGCCATCTATATCTTCACTATACCGAATGATATTAGCATAAGGTGGGTGTGCGGCAATTAAATCAATACTTTCGTCCATTACACCCTTCAAATCTCGAGCATCACCCAATCTTACTACCACCTTGCCTGGCTTCTTACACTCGAATTTTAGGTGTTTTCGAGTAAATTTAGTAGCTTCGGGGTTAATATCAATCCCGATTCCGTTGCGCCCCAAGAGTGTGGCTTCCACTAAGGTCGTTCCGCTACCGATAAATGGGTCTAAAATCATATCCCCTGGTTTGGAATAGCGCAGGATGATGTTTCTAGGGATAAACGGAGACCAATTACCCCGATATTTAGCATCATGGGTAGCCCAATCGCCGCGTTTCTTAAAACTCCACACGGTATTGGTCTCTAATTCAAAATCTTTCGGTTCTAGGGCTTTTTCTTTTTTCTTCTTTGCCATATTATTTAAACAGTTTGTCCATAATGCCGTCTTCCATGTCTTTAATGCTATATAAATGCGGCAATATATCAAAAGTTTCTTCTAAATTGTTTCGGGCAGAAAGCCAGCCTTTTCCATCAGTAATCCACACAAACGCAAATCCTGGGATATTAGCGGCTTCTAAAGCCAAAGTTTTATAGCTGCGAGCGGTTTCATTAAGTTTGGAACCCCCACCTTTATAAAAGTTCGTTTCTATGCCATAAATCATCTTGGGGGTTTTAACTACAAAATCAAAACGCTTTTCGGCCTTTCCCTGATTAGAAATAGCCGATAAATCAATGCCCCATTTCTTTTGTATTTCACTTATATACATTTCCGGATAATGGGACTTGGACGCATTATCGTCTCCCTTGGAAATACCGGATTTTTGTAAATAGGACTCTACAACGTGTTCCATTAAATGACCGCCACGATTTTTGCGTCCGTTGGAATCTAGGCCCGTTTCTACTCCGGTTGTATAATCTACAAGATTACTTACTAAATGTTGCTGTAAAAGACTAAAAAGACCCGATTTTCGCATAAATTCGGCATATTCTTGTGGAGTGGCGGCAATTTTATCAAACCGATAGATACTAGAGCCTTTTTCATCCGTAATTTCTACTTCTTTTCCGCGTACAGCAAGAAGCAAAGGAACGCATTTTAACACTTCTGGGTATTTCTCTACCAAACGAACAAATTCATTCTCAATATCTGGATGCCCAATAAGTGCATTTAAAATATTTAATTCCACCTTTATAGAATCAATATTCTGATAAACTTTGGGAAAGTCCACGTAATAATCGTAAGTAGCGATAGAAGTTTTGAAATTAGACAACCATGTATTAAAATCACGAGTCATTTGTTTTCTCCTAGAAATTCGCAATCAAAAGTTCTTTGATTTTGCCGCGAGCAGTATCTTTGCAGTTAATCATGCGGGAGGCAAGTACTCTTTCAATGTTAAAGGCACTATATAATTTATCGAAGAAGGAGTCCTTAGGGTTTACATTATGCGGGTCAGAATTGCTCAGTAAGATTTTAGCATGCTTATAATGGACCTTTTCCACATAGTGCGCTAATTCTATTTGCGCATTGTCATCAAATTCTTCTTTTGTGTAGGACGTAAAACTGGCCGTTTGAGTAAGGGGCCGATAAGGTGGGTCAAAATAAACCATGGTTTTTTTATCAATAAAAGCCATAGATTCTTTATAATCCGCATATGCGATTTCTACTTTTTGCAGAAGTTTAGATACTTTGCGCAAGTTATCGGCATCACAAATGAGAGGATTTTTGTAAGAGCCCATTGGCACATTAAACTTACCTTTACGGTTCACACGGTACAATCCGTTAAAGCAAGTATGATTTAAGAAGATAAATAAGGCCGCTTTTTCAATTTTTTGGGATGGTTGTTTAGCTAACAATGTGTTGAATCTATCTCGTTTTTGATAGTAATATGTTTTGCGTTGTGCTTCGTTCTTACTTAAAAATTCTTTTTCAATGCCGGCAAGCTTTTTAAGTAGAGCTTCTACTTGTGTTTTAATCATCACATAGGTATTTATAAGGTCGGCATTGATATCGCTAATGTATGCCTGCTTAACAGGGTAATTAGCAAGAACATGGAAAAGAAGGGCCCCGCCACCCACAAACGGTTCTGCATACTTATCAAAATGAGATAGTTTGGAGATGCGTTTATTGATGTCTTCAAGGAGCTGCGTTTTACCACCAGCCCATTTTAGGAATGGTTTGGCAACAGTTCTTTTGTCAACATAGCGTAAATGCCGGTGGTCGGCAGGTTTGGTCGTATTGGAGGGAATAAGCCACATATTCCCAATACGGCTTAACTTCGGGATACGGTTGTCCTGACAGAACACCAAAACCCGTCGTTGAGAAATATTCCATTTTTCAGCTGCTTCTTTTGTAGTAAGATACCCTTGCATAAAAACCTCAGTTCCTCATATTATAGCTTTTTATTCTAGGTTTGGAATAATAGCAATATCATATCAATTACAAACTTTTTTCTCCATCATTTTTAAGAAAGGAAAATGCTCCAAATTACAAAGTTTATATTTATGTTCTATACACCTATTTTTTCATATCACAATTTTACTTTGCATTCTCGCAATTTTACTCCTTGAAAAAATCTGATATTTTAGAAAAAATTTCCATTTCTATTCTACGAAAAAAACACATATAATTTTTGAGAAAAATCTATTTTTATTCTTGGTGCCCAAAACTTTTCTTAAGTAAGTTTTTCTGTACTCACACTATCGATTACTATGCAAAAACAGTATTATCCTTTTTATGATTTATACAACAAGGGCAACAATAATTCCCTTATTGTTTTCATGACCTCTTCTTCGCGGATATTTCGCTCGTCAATGTACTGGGCACATTGGCCCGCGCTCGGCAAGGTTTGAGCCGATTGATATGTACCTTTGAAATGCTCGTAGCTGTCGTTTAGTTCTTCCATTTCCCATTGAAAATGCGTCTTTTTTAGCGCTTAGGTTAACATATCGCCGCGCTTAAACTCCCACTCCACAGTGGCATACTCACTTTTCTCTGCCATCAAGTCCATATACTCTTTGAATTGACGCATAAATCCAACGCGTACCAGTTCTATTACTTTTTGGATTTGTTCATCTTGCTCATCCGTAATTCGTGGTATGGGTCGGTTTTCGGTTAGTGTTTGGTAGAGCGTTTCCTTTTGTTCTTCATCAAGATTGGAGATGGCATCTTCTACCCCTTGCCAATAGGCATACTCCTGGAATATTTCTTCCCAAAGGTTTTCCAAAATAAATAAGCACGCATAGGTACATAGTAAGTCCGACAGGATAAACGAAGTACCAAACGTCTTCCGTCCGCCGATTTGCTTAAACAAAGCATTTAAATTGAGATCACACTTCATCGGGTCGCACGGCTTGGCAGAAGATATAATCTTATTATGATAGAGGAAGTTATCTATCATTTCTTCCGTCACATAGTCCTCTTTTATCAGGCGACCAATAAAGAGCTCGGCCTTATCCTTGCGCTGCCCCTTTTGGTGGATGCTAAAAAGTAATTTTTGCACCACGTAGTGCTTTATTGGTTCACAGTCTTGCAAAACCCTGTTCTTTGGTAATTTTAGAGCCGTCCGTAAGAGTAATAGACGAGTTTAATTCGCGTTGGATATAGGTGTAAATACCGTTTTTACTGCCCTTGGTTCGTCCTTTGGGGTTACCCCTTTGACCGGGTTTGAATTATGGTGCTTTTAGGTGGCTTGCCATACCCTACTGTGTATTGTTTGGGGGCGGTGACAGGTTCTTCCGCTTGCGCGGTTACTTCTTTTACTTCATTGTCAATCATATACGTCTCCTTTTATGTTTGTATTGTTTCCTTCATAGTCTATCCCTCGTTTTTTAATTTCTTTGCCGATATATGCTTTCGGCAAAACAAAAACAAATTTTAGAACTCGTCCAGAAAAACCCGCAAATCACTTTGGCAGAACTGGCTAAAGCTGTTGGCTTAAAGTCGGTCAGCACCGTGCACGTGCATATCCGCAAACTGATTAAAGAGAACTTTTTGGAGCGTAACGGGCACGCACTGATTGCCACCCATAGACCTGTGGATGAGTTTACCCCTATTCCCTTTTACGGCCTTGCCCAATGCGGGGATACAGACATTTTTGCCGAAGAAAATATACTGGACTATGTGAATATGCCCACCAAGTTTTTGCCAACTCCTACGCAGGATTTGTTTTTCATTAAGGCCAAGGGCGACTCTATGGAGCCGTCTATTAGCGAGGGCGACCTGCTGATGTTCCGTAAAACGAGTGAGTTGCCCCCTGTGGGCAGCGTAGTATTGTGCCGCAAAGCAGACGGGCTTAAAATTAAGCGTTTAGGACGGTATAATACGGAAAATGGCCCCGCCTACCGCTTGGTATCAGACAATAAAGCCAAATACGAACTGTTCCTAGCAGATGATTCCGTCCAGATTTTAGGCAAACTTGTGAGAATGAATTAAAGGATACTATATGACTAAATCAGCACTTGCGATTTTTGAAGATTTCAAAATCCGCCGCCAGTATGACGAAAAAATGGAAACGTGGTATTTTTCTATTGTGGATGTGATTTATGCGCTTACGCAAAGTAATAATCCTAGAAAATATTGGAGTGTCCTAAAAACCCGCTTAAAAAATGAAGGAAATCAAACGGCTACAAATTGTAGCCAGTTGAAATTTACCGCCGAAGATGGAAAAATGCGCCTGACGGATGTAGCTAATCCAGAACAACTTTTGCGCCTTATCCAATCCATTCCCAGCCCCAAGGCCGAGCCTTTTAAGATGTGGCTTGCCAAAGTGGGCTATGAACGCATCCAAGAAACTGCGAACCCTTCTAAGGCACTAGACCACGCGCAACCATTGGGAAGCACAAGGACGCAGCCAAAAGTGGATACAACAGCGCATGATGGGCCAGAAAACCCGCAACAAGCCGACCGATTACTGGCAAGCGCATGGCGTAACCAAATCAGATGATTTTGCCATGCTTACAAACGTTACCCACCAAGAATGGAGTGATTTATCGGTTGCCCAGCACAAAAAGCTCAAAGGGTTAGAACATCAAAAGCTGCGCGAGCACATGAGCGAAGCTGAACTGCTGTTTACGGGGCGTTGGCTGAATTATCTACCCGACAAATAGCGGAAAAGAACCAAGCCGAAGGCGTGCAAGAAAATAAAGAAACCGGGCGCAAAGGCGGCAAGTTAGCCAAGCAAGCACGCTTGCAATTTGAAGAGGCCACCAGAACAAAGGTTGTTACTTCCAAAAGTTCCTTGCCGGACTTTACACCCAAGAAACAAATTAAAAAGAAGTAATGAAGATTTTTCTTTGCTTATATTCAGTCAGAAGAAAATTTAAAATATTTTCATTCTCATTTTAAAGAAAAACTTGACAAAAATAGCTATTTTATAGTAGAATAATTATATAAGCAGTATTTCCGCTGTAAATCAAACCACAATTTATCGTTCCTAGCTACGCCGTCCGGCGTAGGTATTTTGCTTCTCAAAACTTCCGTTATATCACATTAAAAGGAGTCCTAAAATGAAAATAGAAATTCGTCGTAACAATTATTTTCAATCCGATAAGTGGAATACACAGAAAAATCCCGGTCAAAGAGCTTTTATCCATCGTATCCCACCAAAAGATACTCCAACTATAGAAATCTTGTATACAGAACCTCCTAAATACCGTATCAATGGTCAAATTGTTTCCATACCTCTGGGAATGACCCCCAAAGAATATTATGAACACTATATGAAAAGAAGTTTTTACCAAGATAATGAAAGAGAAAAATATTGGTTCACCCCAAAAAATAAAGAGCAAGAGCCTTCGGATTTTGTGAAAGCGAGTAAAGAACCACATCCGCTTCGCAAACAATACTTGGAAAGCCGCCTAAACGAAATTTCTTACCAAGAACGCGCGCAGACTATGCAGGATAATTTTACTACAGCGATGTATGGCAAAAAAGATTACACGGAAGAAAAAAATAATATCATCAACGAATTAAACAGAAATTCCACACAAGAACGCACCAGTCAGCAAAATAAGACTCCTTTAGCCTCCAAAGAAGAAAATTTTACACCCGCACCGCCGGATGAACCGTCTGATTTTGACCGACGTAAAAAACTATGGGAAGAGCAAAACAAATGGGATGAATTTCAAAAATCTCAGCATAAAGGTCAAAGCGTGGTGCGCGCCAACGAACCCAATGCTTTTGAGCGGTTGGGTATTACCGACCCCAAGAATCCTCCGGAAAGTATTTCTGAATTCGATAAAGCCAAACGTGATTTTTACAAATTTCCACAATCAAACGGAACCTCTACGGAAGAATGGAATAAGAAAAACGAAGAATGGCGTAACACTCCGCGCAAAGACAAAGACGGCAACATCCTTGGTTCCCAATTACGCTGCAATACCACTTTTGGCCGTGAATTGTCGAAACTGGGCATTGATGTAGAAAAAGACGCCTCTATGAATGATGTGATTGACTGCATGGATAAATCCGGCGATTGGGCCAATTTGCCTACGGATAAAAAGGGCAATCCTGATCATAAAGAAGCAATTAAATTAGCTAAAGAAGGATATATTGTAGTTGCTACAGAAAAAGGGAAAGAACATGGACACGCCGCAATATTAACGGGAAAAGAAGTGGAATCAGGTACATGGAAAGGCAAAGTACCTGAGGTATATGGAAGCGTTAATGGGAAGCCAGCTAAAGCCGAAGGAATTAGCATTCATTGGCAGGCAAAGGACAAAAATAATATAGAATACAAAGTGTATAGATTCAAAAGACCTATATAAATATCTGTCAGGCAGCCGGATTTTTTCCGGCTGCCAACAGTGAGGGTAATATGAATAAAAAGATACTATGTCTTTTCTATTTTATTTTAATATCTCTGTCTGTTTATGCCAACGACACAGCAGGTACTATTTTGCCAACAGGCGGGGTCGTGTTTGAAAAACAAGACGGTATCAAAATGAAAGTAGAAGCACTTTATATCCGTCCGTACCAAATAGAAGTGAATTATTTGTTTGAAAATACGACAGATAAAGATATTAACACACAAATATTCTTCCCGCTACCGGAAATGCCCGCTGTTGAAGAATACCTAGGAGATGAATCCCATGATTATAAATTCAAATTATGGATTAATGGCAAATCTAAACCCTATCAAACACATTGGACGATTACTCAAAATGATAAAGACATTACCAAAGATGTGTCTATACTATTTTATCACCCGGAAGAAGTGATTACCGACCAAGAACTAGACAGACGCATTGCTATGCTACCCGAAGAAACCCGCAAATCATTACAAGATAACAAAATCGTTGAATGGGATTATTTGGTTGATTGGGATAAAGGAGAATTTCCCGCCTGGATTATGGGTGACCACACCGCGTGGCAAAAACAAATTTCTTATTCTTGGCAGCAAAATTTCCCGGCACACAAGACAGTATCTGTACGCCATACCTATACTCCTACTGCCATTTATAATAATGTGGGCTTTCCCTTTTCCGAATGTATTAACAGAGAGAGTGAACCGTATAAATCATTTGCTTACATACCGGAAAATGAAAATACATACTCCCTAGATCATCTTCAGGCACGCAATTATTTAGAATACATCCTCACTACCGCTAATAATTGGCAAGGGCCGATTGAAAGTTTTAATTTAATCGTGCAAAGTCCGTTCAAATCAGTCGGCTGTTTTGACGGAGAAGCATTTTACGGAGAAGAATATTATACGGTTAATCGCCAAGACTATACCCCGCAATGGGATTTATCTGCGGAATTTCTTGTAAATGGAGTGTTATCCTTTGACCGTACACAAAAAAATACTCCTGTACTTTACCTCATAGACGGACCGGCCACCCTGCGCGAAAAACCCAATGGCAAAATCATCGGCCAACTAGCGGATAAAACCCATGTATGGGGTTGGCCAGAAGAAAAAAAAGACAAATGGTATCCCGTGCGTCAAAATGATTTATCCGGTTACACCCACAAGCAAAACCTGATAAAAGTGTTTTAATTCCCTGCACATTCCCTATTACTCTAAGTAGGGAATTGGAAGTGTTTAGGCAGCTATTTTTCTCAATAGAGCGGGAATTTCAACAAGCCCACAAAATCCAATGGATAAATTTTTCAAATGCCTGTTTTTTGCCTGTTAATTGTCTGATAAACAAGGAATTGTAGAAAAGAACACTCCGTCTAAGAAGCGGCAACCCATTTTAGAGTGGTATTTGTGGAAACGAACAAGGCCCGTTTCCGGGCCTTGTTCTCTAATGAGAAATTTAAGAGGATCCACCTCACGGACTCCACACCTTTTCCTGCCCCTCAAAATCCACCTGTCTTTCCGCCAGATTCATAAACTCGCGCAATGTTAAATTATTCGGATTTTTGTATTTTAAAATATCACCCACTATACGCGGGGATAAATTGCACAATCAAATACCAGGTCAAAAGTCTGCCTGTTCATTCCATTACTCTTTTCCCATTAACAAAAAATCAGCCATTTGACGATATCCATCGCCACGCGGGATATGCTTTTATAGATTTTTCCTTGGTATTCAACGCCATTTTCCAACACTTTTACTTCTATTGGTGTTACCTCAGTAGGTTTTAGTAATAATGCTACCCGGCGCAGGTAAGCAGTTATCGCGTGGCCGGGCAGACACTTTTTAACGGTATTTCTGCAACAGCAATGAACGGACAAACCTGGTACGCTCGTAAATCTTCCGGAGCAAAAATGTCCGTTCCCCGACTACAAGCGTTTCAGTTATAGGACCCACCGAGTGGATAGGTCCTTTGACCCTGTTTTTTATTCCCTTGTTTTCTATATAATATATATATGAAAAAATTAACTGTTTTTTTGATTTTTGTTTTGTCCGCTTGCACGGCAAATCTGGCGTTTGCCCAAGGCAAGTTGGTTGAAGGCGCCGCCAAGGCTAGTGCAAAGGCGGGCGAAGTCGCGGTCAGTTCCGCCGCCAAGGCTGGACGAGCGGTTACCAGCGGAGTAGCCAATGCTATGCCGAAAGTGATGCTCCAACAGGCGAAACTGGCGCAGATTACCGAACAAATTAAAATTTCTACGCCCACGCCCGCACAGACTTCCAAGGCAACGACGTCCCGATTGTCTAGCATTACTGGCACTTTAAAACGCTTAATGGGCAGAACCCCAGCCGTCCAGTTGCCGCCACAAGTTTTGCACACAGATTTATCGTTAGAAATTAATGATTTCTCGGCCTACAAAACCGATTTAAAAACTCTCCCCGCCGAAACCCCGTGGAAAGAAACTCCGCAGGATATGTACCGCGCGTTAAGTTTGCCCGCAGACGGAGCGGCCTTGCGCAACATTATGGAAAACGGACTCCTGTTAAAAGATGTGGGCCAGTTCAGCAACAACAGAACAATGGCTTATGTCAGTGGGGACCCGCGTATGGTCAGAACGGTTTCTTCTATGAAATTTAACTCTTTGGCCAGCAATCCGAACACCGCTGTTTACTATGCTAAACAGCACCACAGCAAAGACATTATCGTCGTGCTTCGCGTACAAGGATTGCCAGAACACGGAAATGTCATACACGTGGGAAGAGATATCCCGGCAGAAAATATTAAAGAAGTTATCGCCGCTTTAAAAATCGGCGTCAGAACCGTATGGTGCCGGATAAAAGCAGAAGAGGACGGCTTTACTCTTAACCCGTATCTGTTTGATGTTTCCGGATTATAGGTCCAAAGACCTATGGTTTTTTAGCCGAGGACCCTTATACTATAAGTAATCCCGAGTAAGGAGTTTTTTATGAAACGCACCCTATTTCTTTTGCCTATTGTTGCCGCATTGCTTTTATCTGCGCCACTTCAAGCGCAAAACTTGGTAAAGGCAAGCAAAGGGGCAGAAAAAGCCACCTCTACCGTCCTAAAAGCCGGTGAGGCGGGGGCCAAATCCGCGGGCAAAGCCGCAGCCGCCGCAAGCACGGTATCCTTTTCCACGCGTTTAGCCCAGCAGTTCCCAGGCGTGGTGGTAAAAGCCTATGAATTAAAAGGGCTTTCTCGTCAGCAAGCCTTGCGCAAAGCCGTGGAATTGGGTGCTAACAAAGCCCAACCCGCTTGGCCCAAATTGCAAACCGACGGATCTATTCACACGCAAACATTTAAAGATTTGACATTGGACGGGTACAAGGGTGCCATTCCCGCTCTGCCGCACCCGAACCGCAACATTTATTTGCACCGCGGTATGGGGCTGACGGAAGAAGGCTTGGTAAAGGTATTACAAAAGGGCGTCCTTTTGGAAGATGCCGGTGGGGCTTCTGACTGGTATAACACCGCTTTGGCGATGGGCGGCCTTGCCTCGCCGGGGATGTCCCAATCGCTATTAGATAAAATGTCCGAAGCCAAAGCCATTAACTTTACGATTGATGCTCAGGAAGCCGCGCACTATGCCCAAAATAACAGTTTTAAAGAAGGCAAAGTGCCTGTGGTGGTAACTACGCACGGTATGCGCGACAAGGACCCGGTGTCCGGCTATTACACGTTTAAAGAAGACATCAAACCCGAACAATTTACAGCGGTAGCGGTCTTGCTCAAAGGGCCTATGGGTTTTCCGCTTTGGTTCCGCGCCAGCCTAGGCCAAGACGGCAAAACGCTTGTCTTAACGCCCTATCAAGTAACAAAAGAATAACTTTTGCCCGGGGTTTTTAGAAGCCCCGGGAATTTTATGCTTTACAGTTTTCCCCCACTTATTAATTCCAAAACCCGCGTACTGGTGGTTGGCAGTATGCCGGGAGCAGCCTCTTTAAAAGCGCAGGAATATTACGCTTACAAATACAACCAATTTTGGAGAATTATTTTTGACCTGTTCGCCGGCGGGCGCATACCCCAAAACTATGAAGATAAAAAACAAGTGTTGCTCGCTAAAAGCATTGGCCTATGGGATGCCTTGGCCGCCTGCCAACGAGAGGGAAGTTTAGACGGGAATATAACGGAACCCACACCCAACGATTTTCCCACTTTATTTAAAAAATATCCCAGCGTACACACCCTATTATTTAACGGGCAGGCCGCGCGGAACCATTTTAAACGCGCCTTTGGCGACGGCGGCAAAATTTGCGTACTACTCCCCTCCACTAGCCCCGCCCATGCGTCGCGCCCTTACGAGGAGAAAAAAATTCTCTGGAAGCAATCCTTTTTGACGGCGTTAAACCGTTCTATGTAGTCCTCCCAACTTTTAAATAGGATAATTTTTTGCTGATTAAGTTTTTTGCTTTTGGTGAGTTCCTTTTTCCGTACGGCCTTGCCGAATACCTCTTTTTGACCGTCCTCAAACCCGCTAAATGCCGCACCAAGGGAAAAAAGGGTCTCCTATTTATTAAGCCAAAGATAGAAAAACCAAACAAAAAGCAACCTTGGCCAATAAAACTGTATGGCTGACCCAAGTTCAACTGGTAGGGTTATTTCAATCAAGCAAATCTAATATTAGTAAGCATATCTTGGAAGAAGGAAATAATCAGTTGTGCGGATTTTCCGAACAACTGCCACTGATAGAAGGGATTATAGTACAAGTTACTACAATTTAGATGTAATCCTAGCCGTAGGTTAATAGGTGCAGGCCGAGCGAGGTACACAATTTCGTATATGGGCTATCCCAAAGAAAGGTGTACACAATATAACACTTTTCGTTATAATATGTACACCTGTTTGGAGATGAACAAAAGTTAAACCGTGCCAAAAAGCGCGTAAATTCAATTTAGTATAGACGGATTTAACTATAAAACTGCCCCGTATTGCGAGCCGTTCGGCACATAAAGCCCAAGAGGAACCCCGCAAGCAAGGGATACCTAACGTGTATGTAATCAACGGCAAGCAATCATAGCAAGGACAGGTCGTTTACAGACAAAACCCCTTTCTAAACCGTTTTTATCACCGCAAACTACCACGGGGGCTTATTTGTGCACAAAAATCACATGATTACAAACATAATTTTTATTGTTTTGATACGTTTTCATCTCTTCATAATGAAAATGTTGGTATGTGGAATTATCTCTAGATACACTCTGTAAATTTTCGTCATACCATCTGCTCCATTCATGGGCCCCATTGCGGTAGAAGGCATTTCTTCCCAAAGAAAGAGGCTTTTCACTCTTTATAAGAATACTAAACTTATCAAAAATTTGATCATATATCCACTGCGCTAGCACTTTATGGAGTCCATCTAGCGTTTTGATAGAAATTTCTGCCTCCGGCACCCACCCTCCATAGAGGGGCCTATAAATGGCCCGCGTATATAACTTGAGGCCGCTAGGCTCTTGAAAGGAGCGAGAAACTTTCCAGGCAGCAGCTAATTCTTTAAAGTCTTTTTGACATTCCGGCGGTGCCTGTATTTTATCAAGATCTACCGCGGCACATTCAGAAAAATCAATTTTGCCTTTAGAGTTTTTGTTTTTCCGTGCGGTTCTTTTGGTTTGCCCCTTACAATAACTCGTTCCGCTCATACATTGGTACAGTTTTTGCAAGCGGACCTTTGAAAGAGTATCCCCGGGATTTGCCACCGCAGATAACTGATTCAACTGCCACGGACTACCCGGCGGGGTATAAGCGTAAACACAAGTAATATTTTTTTTATTTGACGTTCTTGAAACGGACCGGGCATTCTCACCAATCTTAGTATAATAAGCCTCCGACCAAACGATGAAATTTTGTACGGCTGCACGCTCGCCCAACTCGTCCAATTCTATATTTTCAAAAACTTCCCCTTGCAAAGAAGGGGGCGGTAAGGTTTGAGCGAAGCCCTCTTTCGCAGGAACAAGAATTTTTCCGTTTACGATTGGATACTGAGCCGCTTTTGCTTTCAGGTTTTCCGGCACATATGTTTCCGGCACTTCCACATACGTGAGCAACTCCAACTGGTCTTGAAATTGCTTGTAGTACAAGGGAGAAAAGGCATCAGAAACGGTATGAGCAGCGCCAACAATGACCAAGATTCCCCCGCTGACAAGCAGGCTTTCCGGCGCGCTGGCCTTCGCCAAAGAAATAAATTCTTTGCTTTTAATCGTTTTGTCCAACACTATGGAAAGAGCTACCGTAGCATAGGCTTCTTTATTTTTTTCCACAGGAAGAAGCAGTTGGCCTTTCACATACGGGAATACCCGGTTACCCAAGAGTTCAAGCCGTACGGTTTCCTTCGGATTGCCGGTTTTGCCGGTCCGCAAGGCTTCAAGAATAGCAACGGCTTCTTGCGGGTAATAACTGAATTTTCCTTCGTAAAAATCCTTATAATCGTCATTATAGGCATAAGCGGCAGCTACGGTAGCGGCCAAAAATCGGAATGGCTTGGAATACTTAGGGTTGGTAACATAATCCATCAACTTGGTTTGCTCGGCAGGGAACAAACTTTCCGCATAATATGCCAACACCAACCGCACAAAGCGGGGCGGTATATAGTTGATATGTTTTTTGTTAAAAGAGGCGTTTTCGGCCATAAAAGTTAACAAGGGCCTAAAATCACGACGTTCTTTTAACATATTATTTAGAATTTGAACATCAAAAACAAAATCTTTTTCTTCTAAGTTGGAATCTTGTTCAAACAAAAATACGCTTTCCAAATGGCTTACATCAAACGCGGGAACAATTCCCCCGTCTTTCCCGCCGGATAAACCCGCCGTCAACTCGCCGGGAGCTCTTTTCTTTCCCCAAAAAGGGTCCACTTCCTTTTGGGCTAACTTTAACTCTACTTTTTTATGCAAGACGTCATCAGTTAATTTAGCGAACTTAAACACAGGCTTTTTCCCGACAATTTCCGCTTGGGTGGATCTTACTTCTACCTTTTTTCCTTTTTCAAGGAACATAAAACCATCACTCCGCACCAAACCGTATGTGCCTTTTGCGTCCGCCAACTGCGCAAGACTTTTGTATAAATCCATAAAATGAGGGGATTTTTCTTTTGCTCTATCCCCTGTTAAATAAACATACTGCTCCATAATATTGTAAAAGGCGGGAACAAGCACTTTTTTTAATTGTTCTTTCTCGTTTTGACTCAGGTTCCCCCGTTCCACTCGCGTGGCTAATATCCGTACACATTGGGGCCTAAACCATTGGGTACTTTTAGGGTCGGTCAACATAGTCTGAATATTGCAAGACGCATATTCTGCATCCGAGTTTTTTCCGGCAGAATGATTAGACGCATAAGTATTTATGCAGGTAGCAAAAAAAACTACCAGTAAAATAAATAGTTTTTTCATAATAGAGAATTCCTTATTCTTATTGTAATGGTTATAATACAGGATGTCAATAGGAGGGCCACCCGGCCTACCTCTGCCACAAACTCGCTTTTTGCGCTTTTTATAATATCTACCATTAAAACGGGTTCTATTTTCCCCCCGCATACTACAGGGAGAGAAGTTTGCTTGTGCGCACAAAAAAACCACGCTTTCGCGTGGTTTCTAAAAGTGCGCCCAACAGGAATCGAACTTGTATCTTCAGCTCCGCAGGCTGACACTCTATCCATTGAGCTATGGGCGCTTAAATCGGATTTTGTTTCGCGGATTAATTACTACCTAATTATTTTAACATTTTTGTTTGTAGTTTTCAACGGGTTTTATAAAAACTTATTTCTCCGTCGTAAATCTATATATGTATTATATCATTTTCTTTTCGCATAAACACTCCAAACTGCTATAATAACAGTATGAACGAAGCAAAAACAGGTACCTATGTGTACGATAAAAAATTAGGAAAAGTCGTAAAAGTATCCGACCGTGTTCCGTCGGTAAAAAAATCCGCAGGCCACATTTGCGGCGGATGCTGTGGCTGTTGCCACGGGAATAATGACTAATTTCCAGCCATCAGTGGGAGCCTTATTTGCACAAGCCTTGCAGGGGCTTGCGGATGTTTTGCGCAAAGTTTTTCTGCCACATCTAGCCGCCGGGCTAGGGCTGTTTATTATATCGGTTTACAGTATTTATTCATTTATTTTGGCACCTGCGCATCTCCCCCCTCCGGCGGAGTTTATTCTCGTCGGCGCGCTCTTTTTGGGCTACGGTTTAGCCGCCTTTGCTTATTCCTTTATTACCGCGTGCGCGTTTGCTCTGCGCATCGCTTGTGCTACTTGGGAAGAATTTATTGATAATACGCTGGACCAAGTTAAACAAGCCGCCGCCCATAAAATTGACGATATGAACGAAAGTCTCGCAAAAGACCAGGCTAAGGTAATTATATCCGGCAGTGTGCGGGAGGTGTTTGGCGAATTTAACCAAGGGCGCAAAACCTCTTTCGGGCGCGCTTTAACACGGCTTTTGTTAGGGGTAACTTCGCTGGCGATGCGTTCTGTACTGCTTTCCCGCTTGGTTAAAATTTCAGGTCAAACGGTGCAACTGGGAAAATTATTTGCAGGAAGGGCTACCTTGGTGGGCGCGATTTTTCTTAATTTGCGTTTATTTTCCACCTTACTTTTGATATTCTTATATATATTGGGCATAGTGGCCCTTATACTTAATTTTTTACTTGTGTTTTGGTTAAAATAATATGATTCAAAAATATTTACTGCTACTTCTTTTTTCGTTTATTTCCCTTTCAGCCTCGGCGGAAACGGGCTTGCAGTTATTAAACCGCGCCAAACAACAAACGGACCCCGCCGCACAAATTAAATTGTTAAATAAGGCCATTTCCAAAGCACCCAAACTGGCGGATGCTTATCACTACCGCGCCGATGCGTATTTGGCAAGCGGTAAAATCAACCAAGCCTTGGCCGACTATTCCAAAACGGTATCGCTCCGCCCCAAGGATCCTTTCCGCTATTATGCCCGGGGATTGGCCTATATGCAGGCAGGGCGGGCGTCGCTCGCACAAACAGACCTGACGAAAGCCATTTCGTTAAAACCTGCCCACCGGGATTTTTACTTAGCGCGCGCTCGGGCCAACACGGCCCTAAACAAGTACGAACTGGCTCTTGCAGATTATAAAAAATATTTGGGCAAGCGCACCCCGTCCGTAACGCTGGGGCGCGAATTAATCCCGGTGTATTTAGGAGCATACCGCTATCCGGCGGCAGAAAAGTTGATATCTGCCCAGCAGGCGGCAGGTAACGATTCGGCTGATTTACACTATTGGCAGGGGCGCATTTTTTCCGGACAAGGCCGGTTAGACGAGGCTGTTTCCGCTTACAGCAAGGCAATCAACCGCGACGAAGCCTATGCTTCTGCGTATCGCTACCGGGCAGGAGCATTTAAAGATATGGGTGATTTTGAAGCCTCTCTGGCGGACTATACCACCCTTTTAAAATTACAGCCCGAAGCAATCTTTTTTAATCGCCGGGGGCTTGTCTATGAAGAAATGAAAGATTTTAAACACGCGGCCGAAGATTATTCCCGCGCCATAGAACTTTCGCCCAAATGGGCTATTCCGTACAACAACCGCGGCTTTGTAAAAATGCAACTTAAAGATTGGAACGGTGCCAAGACGGATTTGGAAACCGCTATCCGTTTGGACGGAACAAGCCCGACCCCGTATGTAAACCTGGCAGGCGTATATTGGATAGCCAAAAAAGACCGCAAAAATATGTTTGATAATTTGGATAAAGCAGTGCGGCGCAACTTTAAAAATTTTGACTCACTTTACGATGAGGACCAAAAGGGCTGGATGTTTAAAAACATTAATAAAACCGCCGAGTTCCGCGCAGTTTTATATAAATAAGTATTTGGCAAACAGCCCCGGGAAAATGCCCGGGGCTGTTTTATCTCCGCTGAAAAACCGGCTTAACGCTTCAACTTGGCGCACAGTTCCGCTAAGCCCGAAGAGATATCCTCCTTTTGCACGATTACCCCCTCCGGCACCGTTAAATTAACGGGTGCAAAATTCCATATGGCTTTAATACCGGCCGCCACCAATGTATCCGTAATGCCTTGGGCAGCCTCGGCAGGAACTGTCAAAATGGCTATCTTTAAATTTTCCCGCTCAATAATACTGGCCAGTTGCGCGGTGTGATACACGCGCACACCGTGCAGGAAATTACCCACTATTTCCGGATGCGTATCAAACGCCGCTACAATTTCAAGGCCGTGGTTTTTAAACCCGGCAAACCCCAACAGAGCCGACCCCAAATGCCCCGCACCCACCAGAAAAGCCTTGTTTAGATTATTCCAGCCTAAAAACTTTTCAATAACCGCTATGGTCCCTGCAACCTTAAACCCCGCACGCAGTTTACTGGGTGCGCCGACAGCCTGTAAATCTTTTTTAATCACAATCGGCAGCAGTTGCGTTTCCTCTGCCAAAGTGGTGGAAGAAACCAATTCCCGCCCGTAAGTATGCAAGTTGTAAAAAATACGCAGGTATTGGGGCAGGCGGCGTATGGTTTGGGCACTAATCTCTTTTTTGCGGTGAAAAAGGCTCATAAATAAAATTTCTCCGTCGTAAGTTACTGGATATCTTGATATCTATGTTATCTTTTTTAAATTGTTTCTGTCAAGCCTTAAAGAAAGCCTTTCCAGAGGTATTATTGACTTTAAATTCCCCAAAAGTTAAAATATAGATAACGAAATATCTATAACAGGTATTTTAAACACTTAAAGGAGAATAAAAAATTATGGCGGAAAAGAAAGTTGCCGCTGCTCCGGCTGTTGCCACTCCCGAAGAAATGGAACATTTGACCCAGGTCGTGGATAAGGTAAAAGCCGCCCAGCGCATTTATGCTACTTATACGCAAGAACAGGTGGACAAGATTTTCCGCGCGGCCGCTATTGCCGCTGCGCAACAACGTATTCCGTTAGCCAAAATGGCTGTGGAAGAAACCGGTATGGGTGTAATGGAAGACAAGGTAATCAAAAACCAATTCGCTTCCGAATACATTTATAACCAATACAAAGATACCAAAACCTGCGGCGTTCTGTCCGACGACGACGCCTTCGGTTACCGCAAAGTGGCGGAACCTATCGGCGTAATTGCCGGTGTCGTTCCCACCACCAACCCGACGGCTACCGCCATTTTTAAAAGTCTTTTGGCTTTAAAAACCCGCAACGGTATCGTTTTTTCTCCGCACCCGCGCGCTAAAAAATGCACCATCGCCGCGGCCAAAATTGTATTAGATGCGGCGGTAGAAGCCGGCGCGCCGAAAGACATCATTGGTTGGATTGAAAACCCGACAATGCCGCTTTCCAACGCTTTAATGCACCACCCGCACATTAACCTGATTCTCGCCACCGGCGGCCCCGGTATGGTAAAAGCCGCGTATTCCTCCGGCAAACCGGCCTTGGGCGTAGGCGCGGGCAACACCCCGGCCGTCATTGATGCCACCGCCAATATCAAAATGGCCGTCAGTTCTATTATTATGAGCAAAACCTTTGATAACGGTATGATTTGCGCCAGCGAACAGTCCGTAGTGGTGGAAGAACCCGTTTACGACCAGGTCAAAGCGGAATTTATCGCCCGTGGCTGCCATTTTGTAACGGGCAAAGACCGCAAAAAATTGGCTGAAACCATTGTGGTAAACGGCAAACTTAACTCCGGCATTGTGGGACAGTCCGCTATGAAAATCGCCGAAATGGCCGGTATTAAAGTTCCTGCCGGAACCAAAATTTTAATCGCCGAAGCCAGCGAAGTAAACGACGAAGAAGTCTTTGCGCGTGAAAAACTCTCCCCGGTGTTGGCCTTCTACCGCGCCAAAGATTTTAACCACGCGGTTGAACTCGCCCGCGATTTGATTCTCTACGGCGGAGCAGGCCACACCTCGGTACTTTATACCGACGAATCCAACGAAGAACACATTGACATCTTTAAGGATATGCCCACTGCCCGCACGCTGATTAATATTCCCTCCTCCCAGGGTGCTATCGGCGACGTGTACAATTTCAAACTCGCTCCGTCTTTGACGTTGGGCTGCGGCTCTTGGGGCGGCAACTCCGTCAGCGAAAACATTGGGGTAAAACATCTTATGAACGTGAAATCCGTCGCGGAACGCCGCGAAAATATGTACTGGTACAAAGTACCGCACAAAATTTATTTTAAACGCGGTGCGCTCTCGCAAGCCTTGGCCGAACTGGCCGGGAAACAACGTGCGTACATCATTACGGATAAAACGATGGAACAGTTGGGCCACGTTCGCGCCGTTGCGGACGTTTTGGAAAGCCTGAACATCAAGTTCCGCGTATTTTCCAACGTACTGCCGGACCCGAACATTGCCAACGTAAACGAAGCCTTGGCTATTGCCAACTCCTGGCAGCCGGACATCATCATCGGCCTCGGCGGCGGTTCCGCTATGGACGAAGCAAAAATGGTATGGCTGCTTTACGAAAACCCGGACACCAGTTTTGAAGATATCGCTATGCGCTTTATGGATATCCGCAAACGCATTTACGCGGCTCCGCCCTTGGGCAAAAAAGCCACGATGGTTGCTATCCCGACTACGTCCGGCACCGGCTCCGAAGTTACGCCGTTTACCATTATTACCGACGAAAAAACCGGCACCAAATACGCTATTACGGACTATGCTTTAACGCCCGATATGGCTATCATTGACCCGGAATTTGTACTCGGTATGCCCAAAAAACTGACGGCTTGGTCCGGCTTGGACGTATTGACTCACGCGATTGAAGCCTACACCTCCGTCTATTCCACGAACTTTACGGAAGGGCAAGCCTTAGAAGCGATGCGCTTGGTATTCAAATATTTGGAAAAATCTTATACCTTGGGTGCCAAAGACGTAAATGCCCGCGAAAAAATGCACTACGCGGCCACCATTGCCGGTATGGCTTTTGCCAACGCCTTCTTGGGCTTGTGCCACTCTATGGCGCATAAATTGGGTGCTATGTACCACGTTCCGCACGGTTTGGCCAACGCGCTCCTGCTCACTTATGTAATTGAGTTCAACGCCACGGATAAACCGACCAAACAGGGCTTGTTCCCGCAATACAAATACCCGTTTGTGAAGGGCCGCTATGCCAAGATTGTGGACTTCTTACTCCCCCATAACAATATGGGTGATGACAAAGATGCCAAAGTGGAAAAATTGATTGAGATGATTACGGACCTCAAAAACAGATTGGATATTCCGAAATCGCTCAAAGAATACGGCATCCCGGAAAAGGAATTCTTGGATAACTTGGATAAACTTTCCGAATTGGCCTTTGACGACCAGTGCACCGGCGGCAACGCGCGCTATCCGCTTATCAGCGAAATTAAGGACCTGTATCTGAAAGCGTACTACGGCGAACCCGTCAAACACAAAGCCGACTAATGGCTTAACTGAATTGAAAAACAGCCCCGGACATTTTTGTCCGGGGCTGTTTTTATACTTCTCTTACATTTATAAATACAACAATTTAAAACCAATACTTATGCTCCAATCTTTCGTTTTCCAATTTCCCGAACCGTGCGTACTGGCATTGGCATAAAAGGCCGTACCGTCATTAACCAACGTACCCACCTCCACCTCGGGGATAAACTCCGCCAGTCCGCTGTGTTCATAGTCCATATAATAATACAGGTTTGTCAGCACCCACCACTCATTAGGCGAGGTGTACCCCACATTCAGGCGCACACGGCCCATATTGATATCGTCGCGTGCGTGGTCCCCCACCACAGAAATATAATACTTATATCCCAAGGCCGCATAAGCACCGTCAAAAAATTTACGCAAAATAAACACGGACGGGCTGGCCTGCAACTTACCTGTCCCCAAGCGTTTATCGGTAGCCGTGGGCACAAACATTTCCATTTTTACGCCATAACCAAACTCGCCGTCCGCCTGCGGATTCAGCCACGACATACTGACAAGCGCATCACCCAAACCGCTAACCGATTTTTCCGGTGATTCATAACGCGCAAGCGGTACTTCCACCCCCCAGTTATACCGCGGGTTAATCACACGGTATGTCTTTAAGGTAACTTGGCTGGACGAAATACCTGCGCTGTCGTCAATGGTGGTAAGCGAGGGATTAACTTCAAAAGTAGTAATATTTTCCGTCGGCACCACGCCATAATGGTAAGACCGTTGGATTTGAGCGGCCGCCGGGCCTGCAAGTAACGCACAGCATAACACAAGTATCCATTTTTTCATATATATTTTCTCCCTCCTTTTACTTTAATGGTATTTTATTAAAATTCAAGTTCTTTGTCTTTTCCGCAGCGGCAGAAAGAAGTAAAAAGCGCGCGCCCGTCTGCAAGGTGTAGGCCGTTACTGTTCCGCCGTACATATGCAAAAAAGAATCCTTGCCGAAAAATAGGTCTTCCCCTTCGCCAAAATGCGCCCGCCCGCCAAACACATATACCAAGGTATTATTTTCGGGCGGAACCGGATAAGTAAACGCGGCACCCGGCGACAAGGTAATATCCAACATTAAACTTTCCCCACACGAGGGGGTAAAAGGCCCGGTTTTGCCCTCAAAACTACCGCAGAGCACGCGGACATCTGCTCCGTGGTATCCAACCACCAAAGGGACATTTTCGCTCTCTGTCTGCAAGTTTTGAGGCTTTTTGGATATATCAGCGGAGGCAAGCCACAGTTCCGCATTTAAAACATAAACGGTTTTGGCCGGGGTACGGCGTGTAAGCCCGCCTATGGTATTTATCCAGCGGGAAACACCCCCTTGGCCGGCTAATTCGTCTAGCAGTTCGGCTTCTTCGCTTGGCCCGGTTACCAAATAGTTTAAACGGTCCATACCCGCTACCGCTGAGGGCGGCAAGATATCGGACCGCTCAAAATCTGGACTGCAATAGCAAACGGCAAGCCAACAAAACGGCAGCATAGCCCCGGCATTACGGCGGTCAATCAGACGGCGGATAACCAAACAAGGCCCGACAGGGGCTTTTTTCCACATTGTTTTCGTTTTTAGCGCAGTTGTCATTTTGTCCTCCCATAAACAAACAGACCGGGTATCTACTCATATTCTACCCGAATCAAGTACATTTTAAACGTGCGGAAATGGGTTAGTTGCCCTGCGGGCGGCTACTCTATGCGCTAGGTGGCGATTAGTTAGGCGACACACTTTTTGCATTGTCGCAAGCAAACGAAAGGACAACAATAAATACAACAAAGTCGTCATAAAAATTGGGGGTCATTCTGAACTTGTTTCAGAATCTACCTTATGGGTTGTTAAAAACAACGGCAACAACTAACTACACAAGCAGTAGATCCTGAAATAAATTCAGGATGACCTTCTTATTTGAATAACGACAGATCCCGTTAAAGACTCTACGGGATGACGGCACTCTGCGGGCGGCTTTCTTGCCCCGGAACGACAACAACAAAAAACCCGGGGGAGTATTATAAAATACTCTCCCGGGAAAAATAAAAATTAACTACTGCTTTATTTAACGGTGAAGCCGGAACCCGCAAACGATTTGCACAAGTCCGCGGCGGTGGAGCCGGTCGGCGTGCAAGTGCGCAAGGTGGCAACGTCATTGTAGTTATTGAAGAACGTCAATACATACTTTTCGGACCCGCCCAAATTGCGTGTGGCTTCCACACGGTCGCCATTGGACAAATCGTATGCAAACAAACTAGTGGTATATTGGTTTCCTGCCGCATTCCAAGACCCACCCGAAAGTTTAATATCCAGGTCATAGCGCGTTTTGGGCAAATCATTGGGGCGTTCGTTCAAGGCGCGGTTCATCGCATCCACAATCGCCCGTCCGTTTACAAACGCTTCGGAAGCGCGGCTCTTTTCCACCGCCACTTCATATTGCGGCAACGCAATAGCCGACAACACACCGATAATCAGCACCACTACCAAGAGTTCAATTAACGTAAAACCTCTGTTCATAAAATCCTCCTAAAAGGGATAACTACGGATATAGTATAAAATACCCGGCGCAAAAATACAAGTTTTTTCGGCGTATTTCTATATAGAACGCGGGCAAAATTTGCTATGATATGGGTATGCAGAAAATCATTAAAATAGGTAATTACAAGATTTCCAACACTTTACCCTTGGCATTTATGGCCGGGACGTGCGTGATTGAAAGCGAAACGCACTATATAGATACCGCCAAAAAACTCAAAGCCATTATCGCCAAGACAAAACACCCCTTTATTTTAAAAGCCTCCTTTGACAAGGCAAACCGCACCTCGGTAGATGCGTATCGCGGGCCGGGGCTTGCCAAGGGACTTGAAATTTTAGCCAAAGCCAAAAAAATTACCGGCCTTCCGCTCGTGGTAGATGTCCACGAACCGTGGCAGGCCGAAGAAGTGGCCCAAGTAGCCGATATTTTGCAAATTCCGGCGTTCCTGTGCCGCCAAACCGATTTGGTATTGGCCTGCGCCGATACGGGCAAAGCCGTCAATGTAAAGAAAGGCCAATTCTTGGCCCCGGCGGCAATGGAACAGGTTATCAAAAAAATTGAATCCCGCGGCAACCACAAAATTTTACTTACCGAACGCGGAGCCAGTTTCGGCTACGGAGATTTAGTCGTGGATATGCGTTCGTTGGAAGTTATGAAACAGTTTGGCTATCCTGTTATTTTTGACGCGACCCACTCCGTGCAAAAGCCCGGAGCATTAGGCTCTGCCACGGGCGGCAACCGCCAATTAGCCCCCGTACTGGCCAAAGCGGCAACCGCACTTGGAATTGCGGGTGTATTTT
>OIYP01000462.1_pt1 | contig 26452 bp, 23 predicted proteins | sample 1588261 | NCBI WGS metagenome assembly OIYP01 (sample SAMN03283293) | human gut metagenome | biome: human-associated habitat; material: feces | host: Homo sapiens | place: Peru | collected 2012
ATCTGCAAGCAGATGAGGTGCTAAGGCTTTAGCCGGTGGTTTTTAGAGGTGACCTCAAGGCTCAGCAGTCAGTGCTGTATCTGCCAGTACCCGGTCGCTCGGAACGGCAGGTATATCGGAAAGGTCAAGTATCGGTGAAGTCACGGAGCTTTCAGTATTTGAGGCGCAGGTGACGGTCTGTTCACTTTCCTCGGGTTCGGTCCTCGGCACGGTCGTAACGGCAGTTTCACGCTGTCCCTGAGTTTCCTTTGAAACGGCGGTAACACGTTCCATTGACGATGTTGTTTCAATGTCCTCTCTCGAAACGGCTGTATCCCGAACCATTCCGCCTACAGTCTGAACGGCTTCCTCACGGATAGACGACTCCATTTCCCGGAGCGATGAGATATACTCGCTGTAGGTTTCGGGGCGTGATGTTTCTATCGAAGTGACCGTTGTAAGTACAGCGGCTTTATTCGTTGCAGTCTGTCTTGGTGCATTGGAGGGATAATAGTCCTCACAGCCCGATAGTGACATCACCGCAAAAATTGTCAGAAAAAGTAAAAGTAATTTCTTCATAATGATTCTATTATATCACAGCTTGACAGTTATTTCAAGGGTTATTTCCGATAAAACCGTACTTTCCCCATTTTGCGAAAGTTCTGTAGCCAAGCTTTGCATACCAATCGGCAACGGCGGTATAGTGAATATAGCTTACGTCAAATCCCTCATCGGCGAGGATCTCCGTTACCCTTGCGACCATAGCAAGACCTATCCCCTTTCGGCGGAATTCGGGAACAGTTCCTACACAGCCGGGGCCGCCGACTTTGAGCGTTCGCCCGTTCACGTTATGCTCACCCATATCGTCAACAAGGCAGAAGCTTGCGAGCTTTCCGCAGCAGCAGCCACAGTAAACTCTTCCGCCGTCAAAAAAACGCACCCAGTCGTTGTCCACTTTTTCGACCGCCTCTCTGAGCGCATCGGCCTCGCCTTTATAAAACCCGAAGGAAATATCCTCTCCGAAGTCATTTTTATATGTAAAATTTCGCCCTCTGAGCGGAAGAAGCATCTCCTCATATACAGCATCTTCGGGCAAATTTTTTACGCTCCCGAAAAAATCCGGATACATACTGCTGAAAAGCCCAATGCCGTCAATATCCATTTTTCACAGCTCCTTTTACGCAAAAACAAAGCCGCTTCTGAAGTCGATCAGAAACGGCCGATCTCTTTTATTTTTCAGCGATCACTCAGCTTTGAGCTTTCTGCGGAAAAGCTTTCTTCTGACTGCTTCATGCAGCTTCGTCATAAGACCCGATGCGACCTCCATTGCGCCGCAGAGCTTATCCGTGAAAACAATAACGAGAGTTTCACGATATCTCGGGAGTGCGCAGAGATTGAGCGGAAACATATGCTTTTCGATAATGTCGCTCTCGAGTGCGGAAACATAGAAATATTTCCGTGCATTTTCAAGCGAAGCTTTTGCGTGTGTAAAACCGTGAAGGCGCTCTCCCTCGGCAGGCTTATGCGTATGCCAGTCATAGAGGAAGAGGTCGTGCAGAAGTCCTGCCCTTGCACCCGCTCTCTTATTAAGGTTAAAAAGCTTGCAAAGCCTGTAGTTGAAGTATGAAACGTTCAGGCAATGCTGAAAGCAAGTCGTTTTTCCGTGGTGAGTGTAATTTTCCATCTGACGGACAACGCTGCTTTCGAGAAGGTCGGCAACGAGGGTGTAGTATTCGCTGTCTTTATTTTCGAGATCTGCCTTGAAACAAATGGCTTTTAACATCGTACCTTGCCTTTCATGTAACTGCGGAAAAACCACTCTGCCCCACTTTGACAGGGATCTTCCCATATATGTATCGTAAATATATTCAATTTTATTCCTGCCGGGAGCATTTTTTGCGGCTTTCCGTATTATTTATGCGGAAAGTATAAATTTTATCGGCATTTTTCTTAATTATATATTAATATTGCCGCATATACAATTGCTTTTTTGAACATAATTTTTGAATTTTTTATTAACCCTGCTGTTTAAAATGCCAAAAATCACAGACCTGTCCATATTGCGAAAATATGACGGTGGAAAGCTTTTGCTTTTCGTCATCTTTTTTTCGTCATTATGTGACTTTGCCTTAGTAAAATTGCACTAATTATCACTTGAAATTTATCCAAAAATTTCGGAAGAAAGTTTTTTCAAAGGTTGCAAATCGGTTACAGATGGTGTATAATATCATTAAAGTGGTGAAGTATCCCACAAAGTGGGTCAAAGTGGTGAATTTCCACCGAGTTTTCCACACGGTGTGGAAAAGCAAAGTGTAAAAATATGTGGAAAAAGTGTAAAACCCGACCCAATATACCGTATAAAGCGGTATTTCGACAGATAAGAATGTGGAAAACCTTTTGAAAACGATGTGGAAAGGCGGTGAAGAACTTGGGCGGAAACAGTTTGATGGGTACTTATGAGCATACGATCGATGCAAAAGGCAGAATGGCTTTCCCCACAAAGCTCCGTGAACGCCTCGGTCTGAGCTTCATCGTCACTATCGGTCTCGACCGCTGCCTTTATGTATTTTCCGAGGAAGAATGGGAAAACTTTACCGAAAAGCTCAAAACGCTCACGGGTGAAAAGGCTCGCTCCGCAAAGCTTTTCATCGTAAGAGCCTGCCCCGTCGAACCCGACAAGCAGGGACGTATCCTCATTCCGCAGCAGCTGCGGGAATATGCAGGACTTGACCACGATGTCACCGTCCTCGGCGTTATCGACCGTGCGGAGATCTGGGACAGCGCACGTTTCAACGCAATGAGCGAATCTATCTCGGAAGAAATGCTTTCGGACGCTCTTTCGGACATTGCATTTTAAGGAGATCGGCTTATGAGTTTTTCACATATTTCAGTTATGCTTGACGAATGTATCGAGGGTCTTGACATCAAGCCCGACGGCATTTATATAGACGGAACGTGCGGCGGCGCAGGACATTCCTGCGAGATAGCAAAGCGGCTGACAGACGGCGGCAGGCTGATCGGCATCGACCGTGACCCCGACGCTGTTGCGGCGGCGACCGAAAGGCTCGCACCTTACAATGCGGTCGTCAAAAAGGGAAACTTTTCCGATATGAAAGCTATCGCAGCAGAAGAAAACGTTGACAGAGTTGACGGGATCTTGCTCGACCTCGGCGTTTCATCGCATCAGCTTGACACGCTCGAACGGGGATTTTCCTACCACGGTGATGCTCCGCTCGATATGAGAATGTCGCAGAGCGGCGTTTCCGCAAGGGATATCGTCAACGAGGCTTCCTACGAAGAACTCCGCAGGATATTCTGGGAATACGGCGAAGAAAAGTTCTCCCCGAGGATCGCAGATACTATTGTAAAAAGACGTGCGGACAAGCCTATCGAAACGACCTCCGAGCTTGCCGACATTATCTGCTCGTCCATTCCTGCAAAATTCAGACGTGAAAAAAACCCGTGCAAAAAGTCTTTTCAAGCTTTGCGAATAGCCGTAAACTGCGAGCTGGACGAGCTTGACAAGGCTCTTGACGACGGCTTTGATATGCTTGACAGCGGCGGCAGATTTGCGATAATCACTTTCCACTCGCTCGAAGACAGAATAGTCAAGCAGCGTTTCGCAAGCTTCTGCACAGGCTGCACCTGCCCTCCCGATTTTCCGCAGTGTATATGCGGAAAGAAGCCGAGGGGAAAACTCGTCAACCGAAAGCCGATAGAGGCAACACCAGAAGAGCTCGAACACAATAAAAGAAGTCACAGCGCAAAGCTTCGCATCATCGAGAAGCTTTGAAAAGAAAAAGAGAAGGATAAAAAATGAACAGAGGAAACGCAGCATACGACCTTTCAAAATATGAAAACGCAGCGCCAAGGCTTACGGACAGCGAAAAGTCAAAAATAGTTGTCCGCAGGGCAAAGCCAAGACCGACAGCGTCTGCACCGAAAATTCTTATAACCGCAGTAATGGCGGTGCTTGTTCTGAGCCTTGTGGTCTATCCGAAGGTCCAGCAGGCGACCGTAATGTCCGATATCAACAAGCTCAACGATCAGGTGATGATACTTGAGAGCGAAAATGTCCGTATGCAGACCGCTATCGAGAGCAAATCCGCCCTCAAAGCAGTTGAGGATTACGCCGTTGACGTTCTCGGAATGCAGAAGCTCGACAAATCACAGATAGAATATCTCAGCATCGAAAACGGCAACGTCATCGATATCCCCGAAGAGAACGAGAACTTTTTTGTGAAAATAAAGCACTCGTTTGAAGATTTTCTGGAATATCTCCGCGGATAATCAAATAGAATTTTACAGCAGGTCATGCGGACAAACAGCCGCAGCCTGCTGCAGCAGCAGGGTTGTACCATAAAGATCGGGTGCAGCCCGTATTTTGCTAAATAAGACATATTGTCTTATGTCGATATAAGTCCCTCCTGCCCCTTTGAAAGGAAGATCAACCTTGTCGTTACGCCCCAAAAATACAATGAAGAAAAAGCTTAACCTTGTCATATTTCCTGCAATGATAGCTTTTGCGGTGATAATCGTTTTAAATCTTTTCAGGATCTCGATAACGGACAATGCAAAGTATCAGGCTATGGCGAACAATAATCAGTTCAAAAGCACGATAGTCAATGCGAACCGAGGCTCTATCTATGACACGAACGGAAAGATACTTGCCCAGTCCGCAACTGTCTATTCTATCACACTCAACCCGAACAGACTTGCCGATTCCGACAATGAAAAGATCTCCGAGGAAACGGGCAAGACCGAGCGTCAGCGCAAGATCGATGCCTGCGTGACGATACTCACCGAAGAGCTTGACAACGTGACAGCCGGCGAGATACAGAAAAAGCTTTCCGACCTCAACTCAAAATGGGCGCTCGTTGCGAAGAGGATAGAAAAGCCTATCGCCGACAAAATTCTTATGCGCGCATCAAACGAGGGACTTGGCGATCTTATCGGCACAGAAGTTGATACAAAGCGATACTATCCTCAGGGAACGCTTGCGGCGTCCGTTATCGGCTTCACGAACTATGAGGGTGACGGCGTTTACGGCGTTGAATCCTACTACAATGACTATCTCAAGGGCGTTGACGGAAAGATAATCTCCGCCGTTGATGCGAACGGCAACGAAATGCCGTACAAAAACGACAAGGTGTACGATTCGCAGGACGGAAACTCGCTGTATCTTACCCTCGATATGACGCTCCAGTATTACGTTGAAAAATATCTTGAACAGGCTGTTGTCGAAAACAACGTTCAGGAACGTGCCTGCGCTATCATTATGGACGTGAACACGGGTGCGATAAAGGCTATGGCCACTGTTGAGGGCTTCGACCTCAACGACAGAAACTCTATCTACTCGAAGAAAGACCTCAGCTATCTTTCGGGACTTGAGGGAACTCCCGAATATGACGAAGAATATGCTTCGCTCCGTGAAAAGCAGTGGAAAAACAAAGCCGTTACCGAGCTTTACAACCCGGGTTCGGTATTCAAGGTCGTAACGGGTTCTGCTGCTCTCGAAGAGGGCGCTATCACGCTCGATTCAACCTTCACCTGCAATCAGGCTATTGATGTCGCAGGTCAGATAATCCACTGCTGGTCGAGATACTCCCACGGTGCGCAGGACTTCACAACAGCTATGACAAACTCCTGCAACCCTGCTTTCATTCAGATAGGTCAGGCACTCGGCAAGGAAAAATTCTGCAAATATTTTGAGGCTTTCGGACTCACCGAACCTACGGGCATCGACCTCCCCGGCGAAGCGGACAGCATCTATGTAAAGCCCGAAAATATGGGTCCCGTTGAGCTTGCATCAAGCTCATTCGGTCAGACGAGCAAGATCACGCCTATCCAGATGATAACCGCTTATGCGGCTGTCGTAAACGGCGGTTACCTCGTTACTCCCTACGTTGTCAGCAAGATAGTTGACACGAACGGAAATGTTATAAAAACTACCGAGACCTCGATAAAGCGTCAGGTAATCTCCGAAGAGACCTCCGCTCAGATGCGTCAGGTGCTTGAATCCGTTGTAAACAACAAGGGCGGTTCAAACGCTTATATCAAAGGCTATTCCATCGGCGGAAAATCGGGTACTTCCGAAAAGATCGACAAGATGAACCAGACAGGCGCATCCGACCTTTATGTTTCGTCCTACTGCGGCTTTGCCCCTGCGAACGATCCCGACATCATTATGCTCGTAATGGTAGACGAACCGACAGCAAGGGATCAGAACGGCTCACTTATGTACTACGGCAGCGTTGTTGCCTGCCCTGTTGTATCGAATACTTTCAAGGAGGCTCTTCCCTACCTTGGCTATTACCCCGAATACACCGACGATGAGCTTGAAGAGCTTGGTGTTACCGTTCCTAACGTTGAGGGTCAGACTCCCGAAGCCGCAGGTTCAACGCTTGAGGCTCTCGATCTCCAGTATACCGTTATCGGCGACGGTGAGTATGTCACCGCTCAGATACCGACACGGGGCAGCTCGCTTCGCCGAAACGGAAAGGTCATACTCTATACGGAGGATAACCCCGAAACCGATTATACGACCGTTCCGAACGTTATCGGAATGTCACTTTCGGACGTAAACTATACCCTTACACAGGCAGACCTCAACTTCAAGGCGGGCGACGGTGCATCGAGCCACGCAGGCGCAGTCGCACACAGCCAGAACTATGCCGAGGGCGACATCGTTCCAAAGGGTACTATCATCGAAGTTTATTTCATCATCAAAGACGAGGGATAACATACTCGAAAGGCGGTTTTTTATGAAATTAAGCGAACTTATCAACGATACTGTCGATACAATGCCGTCAAAAGCATCATTCACTATCGGCTCGGAGGACGTTCTCGGCATCACCGACAACACCAAGGAAGTCGAAGAAGGCTTTATATTCGTATGCGTAAAGGGCAAAAGCTTTGACGGACACTCCGCTGCCGAAGAAATGCTCGAAAACGGCGCTGTATGCGTTATTGCCGACCACGATCTCGGTCTGAAAAAGCAGATCGTCGTTTCCGATACAAGAAAATTTTACGGTCTGCTCTGCGCAGCCTGGTTCACACACCCCGAACGCCACCTTAAATTTATCGGCGTTACGGGAACGAACGGCAAGACCACAATGGCAACGCTCATCAAGGATATCCTCACACAGAACAAGCGCAAGGTCGGCTTTGTCGGCACGACGGGCGTTCTTATCTGCGGAAAGCCTTATCAGTCCGATTCATCAACACCGACAACTCCCCGTGTTTTCGAGCTTTTCAGCATCTTCAACGAGATGATGAACCGAGGCTGCGACACGGTTGTAATGGAGGTCTCCTCATTTGCACTCGAACAGAACCGAATAGGACCAGTTATCTTCGATATTGCGGTATTCACGAACCTCACGCAGGATCACCTCGATTATCACGAAACAATGGAAAACTACTACGCAGCCAAGAAGAAGCTTTTCACCGAACACTGCAGGGCTGCTATAATCAATATCGATGACAGCTACGGAAAAAAGCTTTATGAAGAGATCAAGGGCTGCGGCTGCGAACGCATTTCCTATGCTATCCACGAAAAAGCCGATATCACCTGCGAAAAAATACGCACAGCCGATACTCTCACAAAATTCTGGATAAACATTCAGAAAAAGAGCTTCCCCGTTACGCTCAATATGATCGGACTTTACAACGTTTCAAACGCAATGGCCGCTATCGTTGCCTGCGTAAAATCGGGTGTTGGCATAAACAACGTTCTCCTTTCGCTCGAAAGGGCAAAGGGCGTGAGCGGCAGATGCGAGATCCTTTCCGACAAGAACGGATTCCTTATCATAAGAGATTATGCGCACAGTCCGGATGCGCTCGAAAATATGCTCCCTGCAATAAAAACGCACACAAAGGGCAGACTTATCTGCTTATTCGGCTGCGGCGGCGACCGTGACAGAACGAAGCGTCCGCTTATGGCAAAGGCTGCCGAAAAATATGCGGATCTGCTCATCGTGACCTCGGATAATCCCCGTAGTGAAGATCCCGATGCTATCATCGATGAGATATGCGAGGGACTTTCGGGACTGAAGCCTTATATCCGCATCACAGACCGAAAAGCCGCTATCAGACGTGCCATAGCCATTGCCGAAAAGGGCGATGTTATCGTCCTCGCAGGAAAAGGTCACGAAGATTACCAGATACTCGCCAACGATGTTCATATCCATTTTGACGAAAAAGAGATCGTTGAAGAGATAATGAAAAACTATAAAAAGCCACGCTTCAACCCCGAGCTTCACGAATATATCACCGTAAATGATATCCTCGAATGTACGGGCGGCAAGCCGCAGGGAATCCACGATTTCAATATGAGCGTTCACGCCGACGCTATCTTCTCCGACACGAGAGCAGCCGTAAAGGGCGGCGTTTTCATCGCTGTCAAGGGCGAAAACTTCGACGGACACGACTTCGCAGCAAAGGCTGTCAAGGACGGTGCTGTTTTCGCAATAACCGAACACGCTGTACTCAACACTCCGTGCATCGTTGTAAAGGACACACGAAAGGCTCTTCTCGACATTGCAAGATCATTCCGCAGCCGATTCTGCCCTATCGTTGTCGGTCTTACGGGCAGCGTCGGAAAAACTACCACAAAGGATATGATAGCGCTCGCTCTTTCCGCCGAACACAGCGTTTTCAAAACGCCTGCCAACCGCAATAACGAGATCGGCGTCCCGTTCTCACTTTTAAAGCTCAATTCAAGCTGCACGGCGGCTGTTATTGAAATGGGAATGTCAGGCTTCGGCGAGATAGAACGCCTTTCAAAGTGCGTCCGCCCGACAATCTGCCTCATCACGAACATCGGCTTCGCACATATTGAAAAGCTCGGCTCGCAGGAGGGCATACTTCAGGCAAAGCTTGAAATTTTAAAGGGTGCGGACAGAGATGCTCCGCTCATTCTCAACGGCGATGATAAGCTTCTTTGGAAAGTGAACGAGGACTACGGCGAATACAGAAAGGTCATCACATTCGGCATCGACAACAAGGAATGTGATTACACCGCCGAGGACATAAAGACCTACAATGACCGTATTTCCTTCAACGTTTGCCGCAAAGGGGAAGTCATCACAGATGTTACGATATATTCGCTCGGCAGACACAATGTTTACAACGCTCTTGCGGCTGTAACGACCGCCGCCGTTGCAGGCTGCGACCCTGTTTTGGCTGCGGAGATGCTCAGCGGCTATCAGCCCGACCAGCTCCGTCAGAACGTTCAGAAGCTCGGTCAGCAGACTGTTCTCGTTGACTGCTACAACGCTTCACCGACATCGATGAAAGCCGCTATCGATATGCTCTGCGACATCAAGCCTGCAGAGGGAGGCAGACACGTTGCCGTTCTCGGTGATATGCTCGAACTCGGTGAAAAATCCGCTGAGTATCACGCCGAGATAGGCGAATATGTTGCAAAAAAGGGTGTTGACCTGCTCGTCTGCTACGGAAAAGAAGCCGAAAACATCGCAAAGCGTGCCGATGAGCTTGGCTATCACGCAGGCTGGTCAACGGAAAAATCAAAGATACTCAACTTCCTTAAATTCAAGCTCCGTCCGGGTGATGTTGTGCTTTTCAAGGCGAGCCGAGGCGTTCATCTTGAAGAGATAATCGACGAATTTTACAAGGATTGCTGATAATACTATAAAAAGGAGAGCGTCACAATGCCGTTCTGGATAAATCTTATCGTTGCACTCACCGCTTTTGCGGTCTCGGCAGTAATGGGCAAATTTCTCATTCCGCTGCTTAAAAAGATCCATTTTGGTCAGACTATATATGAAAAAGGTCCGTCCTGGCACAAGGATAAGCAGGGCACTCCGATAATGGGCGGATTTATGTTCGTATTCGGCTCGGCAATAGCGATCGCTGTCGGCTATGCTTTGTACCGCTACAGAACGGCTGATGTCACACTGCCCGACAACACGGGACTTTACCGCCTGCTCGCAGGATATATCTTCGCTCTTCTGAATATGGTTATCGGCTTCACGGACGATTATATCAAGGCTGTAAAAAAGCAGAACCTCGGACTTAAGCCGAAGCAGAAAATGGTGATGCAGTTCATCTTCTCGGCGGCTTTCCTCTATGTTCTGTATGTCCTCGGCGACACGAAAACAACGCTCAATTTCTACTGGGCAGAGCTTGATATAGGCTGGTTCTACTATCCGTTTATGCTCCTTGTTATCGTGTTCCTCACGAATGCCGTAAACCTCACGGACGGTATTGACGGACTCTGCGGCTCGGTGACCGTTATCTCGATGCTCTCGTTTATGATGCTCTGCTCGGCAATGGGCAACCACGAATATTCGATATATTCAATGGCTGTCGCAGGCGGCTGTCTTGGCTTCCTCGTATGGAATCTTCACCCTGCAAAGGTATTTATGGGCGACACGGGTTCGATGTTCCTCGGCGGTGCTGTCGTTGCGATAGGACTTGTGACAAGGCAGCATCTTCTCCTTGCGATCATTGCTATAGTTTACATCTGCGAGGCGCTCTCGGTCGTTATTCAGGTGACCTACTTCAAGCTCACTCACGGAAAGCGCCTTTTCAAAATGTCGCCTATCCATCATCACTTTGAGCTTTGCGGCATGAACGAATATCAGATAGTTATAAGCTTCTCCGCAGTCGGACTTATCGCAGGGATCATCGCAAATCTTATATACAGCCTCTGCTGAGAACCTTTCTTCATAAGAAATGTGTGCGGATTTTCGAGCATAATTTTGTTGCAGACAAGGCAAAAATCCGCAGGCGGGCTGTCGCCCGGCAAGAATTTTTAACGCAGTCTGCGGCAAAATTTGCCGAAAAGACGTGCGCATATGCTTGTGAAGACAGGTTCTGACATATCAGAAAGGAATGGTCGTTTTAATGGCAGCTTCATCGGGAGCTATCCCACAGAAAAATAACAAAAGAGCCGACCGCCGCAAGGAGATGACCTCCGAGGGCGTTTCGCGCGGATATTCCGAAAAGCCCATTGCGGGAAATATGGACTATCCCTTCCTCATTATCCTTATGACGCTGCTTGCGATCGGTATAACCATGATGTTTTCCGCAAGCTATGCATGGGCGATACAGGAGGGTCTTGAAGGAACTTACTATGCAAAAAAACAGATCGCAATGGCGGCTGTCGGCATCATCTTCATGCTCATCACTGCGCATTTCGACTATCATATCCTGCGCAAGCCGATAATAGTTTTCGGGCTTTTCGGCGTTGCGACGGTGCTTATGCTTTTGTGCCGAATAGGTCCCTTCACCGATCCGCATAACTATTCCTACCGCTGGGTAAAGATAGGACCTCTCCCCTCTTTCCAGCCGTCCGAAATTATGAAATTAGCTGTAATAGTACTTTTCTCCTACCTTATCTCGATCAATTATTCCAAGCTCAAATATGCGAAATACGGTGTTCTGCCGTTTATGCTCTGCCTTGGCTTTGTTATCGGACTTATGGCGATACAGCCGCATATTTCGGGTACGATCATCATCTGCGCCATCGGCATTGTAATGATGTTCGTCGGAGGAACAAATATCAAGCACATTATGATACTCGGAATAATCGGCGTAACCGGACTTGTGCTGCTGGTATTGCTGCTGTCGGCGAAATTCGGATTCACCTACTTTGAGGACAGAATGATCTCCTGGCGTGACCCATTCAACGAAAATGCCCCTGCGGAAACGTGGCAGACGAAGAACTCGCTCATAGCGATAGGCTCGGGCGGATTGTTCGGACTTGGGTTCGGAAATTCCCGTCAGAAGTTCCTCTATCTCCCCGAAGCAAAGAACGACTTCGTTTTCGCCGTTGTATGTGAAGAGCTTGGCTTTATCGGAGCTATCGTTGTAATAGTTCTTTTCCTGCTTTTCATCGGAAGAGGATTTTTCATCGCATCGAGAGCTTTCGATAAATTCGGAATGATGCTCGCAACGGGACTTACCGTTCAGATCGGTATCCAGGCGCTCCTCAACATCGCCGTTGTCACGAACACTATCCCGAACACGGGCGTTTCGCTCCCGTTTTTCAGCTACGGAGGAACGGCACTCATTATGCAGCTTATCCAGATGGGCGTTATCCTGAGCGTTTCACGCTACACTTCTTCAGATGAATAATTATCCGAAAGGAATGGTCATAAAATGAAAGTTATCCTTGCAGGCGGCGGAACGGCAGGACACATCAACCCTGCTCTCGCTATCGCCTCGATAATATCCGAGCATTATCCCGACACGGAATTCCTCTATGTCGGAACGCCGAACGGAATGGAATCCCGACTTGTCCCGAAAGCAGGCTACAACTACGCTTCGATGAAGGTAAGCGGCTTTCAACGCAAGCTCACTATAAAGAATATCGCAAGGAATGTGAGGACTGTCGCATACCTCACTATGGCAGGCCACCGTGCAAAGCAGATACTGAACGAATTCAAGCCTGACCTTGTTATCGGAACGGGCGGATATGTCAGCGGCCCTATCGTTCTCAAAGCAGCCGAAACAGGCATCAAGACCGCTATCCACGAGCAGAACGCCTTCCCCGGAATGACAACAAAAATGCTTTCCAAGAAAGTTGACCTTGTGATGCTCACCGTCCCCGAAGCTATGGAATATCTCGAAAAGGATATCCCATATACCGTTACGGGACTTCCCGTAAGAAAAGGCTTTTCGGGCATGACGAGAGAAGCCGCAAGGCGTGAGCTTGGTGTAAACGAGGGCGATATCGTCGTTCTTTCGACGGGCGGAAGCCTTGGCGCAGGCAGGATCAACGAAACTGTTGCCGAGCTTATGGAATGGGAAACGAAGAACAATGTTCCGATAACCCACATTCACAGCTACGGCGGAATGGGCAAGACGACTTTCCTCCCCGACCTTAAAGCGAGGGGCGTTGACTATGAAAACAACTCCCGTATCCGTCCGAAAGAATACATCGACAATATGCCCGTTTGCATGGCTGCCGCAGACCTTGTGATAAGCCGCTCGGGTGCGAACGCTCTCTCCGAGCTTGAAGCAATGGGAAGAGCATCAATACTTATCCCCTCGCCGAACGTTGCGGGCAACCACCAGTACCATAATGCAATGGTTCTCGGCAAGGCAGGTGCGGCTATCGTTATTGAAGAAAAAAATCTCACAGGACAGGTTCTTATCGATAATGTGAACGATCTTTACCGTGACAAGGAGCGCCTTAACCGCTTTGCGCAGAGGGCAGCTTCGCTCTATGTTCCCGATACTCCCGAAAGAGTTTTCAAGGCTCTCGATGAACTTATAAAAAAGTGAGTTTTTAACAGTTTTTCTTTTTCTGCATAATATAAATCAAAAAGCAGAAAGGGAGAAATGTTATGCAGAAGCTTATCATAAACGGAGGAAACAGACTGAACGGTGAGATCGCCGTTCAAGGCGCAAAAAACGCAGTCCTGCCGATTCTCGCCGCCGCAGTCCTCTGCAAAGGCGAAGTCGTTCTGCATAACTGCCCTCGGCTCTCGGACGTTTACTCCGCTATGAGGATATTAACATCGCTCGGGTGCTTCGCAGGGTTTGACGGTGCTTCGCCGAACACGGTCTGCGTGAACACGGACGGATTATCGTCAGCCGATATCCCCGACAGACTTATGCGTGAGATGCGCTCGTCGATTTTTTTCCTCGGCGCACTTGTCGGCAGAACGGGCGGCTGTAAGATAACCCTCCCGGGCGGCTGCGATCTTGGTCAGCGTCCGATAGACATACATATAAACGCCCTGCGGAAAATGGGCGTGACCGTAACCGAACAGCACGGCGAGATAGTCTGCCGATGCGGGAAAAAGCTCAGAGGGGCGAAGCTTTCGCTGCCTTTTCCCTCTGTAGGCGCAACGGAGAACATCATTCTTGCGGCTGTGCTTGCCGAGGGCAGAACGGAGATCACCAACGCTGCCCGTGAACCCGAAATTGCCTGCCTTGCCGACTTCCTCAACCTCTGCGGAGCGGACATAATCGGCGCAGGCAGCAGCACTATCGTTATCTGCGGAAAAAAGGAGCTTCACGGCTGCGAATTCACCGTTATGCCCGACCGAATCGCCGCAGCGACCTATCTTTCCTGTGCCGCTTGTGCAAAGGGTGAGATAATACTGAAAAAATGCTGTCCTAAACACCTCGATGCGGTGCTTTCCGTGCTTGAACAGCTCGGCTGCAGTATAAGCTGCACCGAAGATGAGATATTTTTCAGCGGAAAAGAGCCTCTCCATTCGATAGATATAATACGAACAATGGTTTATCCCGGTTTTCCGACCGACTGTCAGGCTTTCATAATGTCAGCCGCCTGCATTGCGCAGGGTACGACGGTCTTTGTCGAGAATATTTTCGAGAATCGCTACCGTCACGCCGAGGAGCTTCGGCGAATGGGTGCGAATATCCGTACCGAGGGCAAGGTCGCCGTTGTCGAGGGCGTGAAAAAGCTATACGGCGCAAAGGTCTGCGCTCCCGACCTGAGAGGCGGTGCAGGACTTGTTGCGGCTGCGCTTTGTGCTGACGGGAAAACCGAAATTTCGGGCGTTAACCACATCGACCGAGGATATGAGGACATCGAAAACGTGCTGGCAGACGCAGGTGCGGATATAAAAAGAATCGATACATACGGACTTTAAAAGAAAGAAGGGATCATACTGTGGCAAACGGAGGATCAAAAAGCGGATATTTAGGCATTGCTGCGCTTGCCGCTGTTGTGATTTTTCTTATACTTTCAACGACAGTTTTCTTTAAGATCGACACGATAACGGTCAAGGGCAGCTCGATCTATACTGCGGAGGAGATCTGTAACGCTTCGGGAATAAAAAGCGGAAACAATCTCATTCGCACGAATATGAGCAAGGCTGCCGCAAGCATCGAAAACACGCTCACCTACATAGAAACCGCCGAGCTGAAACGCTCGTTCCCGTCGGGCGTTGTGATCACCGTAAGACCCTGCCGTGAAGCGATAAGCGCCGAGTATGAGGACGGCTTCTGTCTTTTAAGCGAAAAGGGAAAAGTGCTGAAAACCTCGGAAACGCCTTTTCCCGACACTATCGTTATCTACGGTGCAAGAACCAAGCCCGTCACCGAGGAAATGGCTGAAACCGAAGCTTCGTCAGGCACCGGCAATGTCACCTCCGCAACGGAAAAGGACGAAGCCATAACGGAGGACAGCGGCGAAACAACGCCTATCCCGACTGTCGGCTCTCGTTTTGAATGTACAAAGGCTAACCGCACGGAAATTTTCTACCGCCTTGCGAACGTTGCGAAAAGTTCATTTTCGGGTCTTGCGAACGATTTCGATATGACCGATCATCACAACATCAGCTGCGTTTATGACGGCAGGATAACCGTTGAATTCGGAGCTGTCACCGAGCTTGACTACAAAATAAAGCTCGCTTCGGAAATTTTGAAGGATAAGATAGGCAAAAAGACCGAGGGAACTCTGCGTATGCTTTCGGGCGGCGCATCGTTCATCGACGAGGCAGGCATCGAGCAGAACGAGCTGACCTACGAGAGCAATCTCGCCGCTCAGAATGCCCCCGAAACAGAGGTTACAACGGACGGAAATACGTCCGAACAGACCTCTTCGGACGTTGTTCATTTTGAATAACTCATATTTAAAATAATTTAATCAAATTATTAAGTATTTTTCAAAAAAAGACTTGCAATAATGTGCAAAATATGATAAAATGTATATTGTATTAATGTGCAGTTTCATATACTGTTTGCAGTTATATTCATATATAGGAGGAAGTTAAAGCATGGGCGGTTTTGTTCTGGATAATGAAAATGATATGTTTGAGCCCGATGTCAACATAAAAGTCGTAGGTGTCGGCGGAGGCGGCGGCAACGCTCTTAACTGCATGGTCGTTGCAGGCATCAAGGACGTTGACTATATCGCTGTAAATACCGATGCAAAGGCACTCCACTCCTCAAAGGCTTCTCACAAGGTTCAGATCGGTGAAAAGCTCACCCGAGGAAGAGGTGCAGGAAACAAGCCTGATGTTGGTGAACGCTCCGCTCAGGAAAACAAGGACGAGATCGCAGCTGCTCTCAAGGGCGCACAGATGGTATTCATCGCAGCAGGTATGGGCGGCGGCACAGGCACAGGTGCAGCTCCCGTTGTTGCAGAGATCGCTCAGGAGCTTGATATCCTCACAGTTGCCGTTGTTACAAAGCCTTTCAACTTCGAGCAGAAAGCTAAGATGATACAGGCAGAAAAAGGTATCGAAGAACTCAAAAAGCACGTTGACTCCCTCATCGTTATCCCTAATGAAAGACTTCTCGTCGGCTCTGAAAAGCCGCTCACAATGAAAGAATCCTTCGCAATGGCTGATGATATCCTCAAGACGGGCGTTAAGTCCATCGCTGAACTTATCACAGTTGAAGGTATGATAAACCTTGACTTTGCCGATGTTGAAACAACAATGAAGAACGCAGGCTATGCTCACATGGCTATCGGTCACGGCTCGGGCAAGGACAAGGCTCAGGAAGCTGCAAACGCAGTTATCACTTCTCCGCTTCTCGAAACTTCTATCAGCGGTGCTACAAGATTGCTTGTTAATATCGTTATGTCCGAAGATGTTCTCGCATCTGATGTTGATATGGCTACAAAGCTCATCTCCGAGGCTGCCGATCCTAACGTCAGCATGATCTTCGGTACTTCGTTCGATGAAACTCTCCAGGACGAGATAAACATCACCGTTATCGCTGCAGGCTTTGTCGGAATGGACAATCCCGATGCTGTTTCCGAGGAAGCTGCTCCTGCAGAACAGCCTGCTGCAGCTCCCGAACAGAAGGCAAGCAGTGCTATTGACGATTACTCCGCACTTTTCCAGATCTTCAACGACCGCTAAGGCGGGGAAGCCCCGCGGCAAGTTCGCGTCACGCTTCACTTCGTTTCGCTTGTTTACGTCAGAAATCAGTTTGTGTTCGCGAAGAGAGTTTATTTGAAATTTTGACAAAATCAAATTGTGTGGGGAAGCCCTGCGGCAGGTTCGCGCTGTGCTTCACTTCGTTTCGCTTGTTTGCGTTGAAAATCGGTTAACGTTTGCGAAGAGATTTATTTGCATTGAAATCAATTTAAAGCCGCAAAGAAACAATTTAACATTTAAGGGGCGCACAGGACAAGTGCGCCTTTTTATTTGACATTTTGCCGCCGCAAATGCAGATAAATTCCCGTTGAATGGTGTTCACAACTCCAAAAGGAAAACACCGCATCAACTTTACCAAATAAGAATTATCAATCGAAAACTGTTAACTATTAACTGTTAACTGTTAATTGTCTAAAAACCATTTGACTAAAAAGCAGAAATATGCTATAATAAATAGAGTTTTGTCCGAAACTGTTTCGGACAAAAACACAATTTCATATAAAAACGTGGTGATGCCAAAGAATGAAATTCGATGAATTTATCCATGATAATCTTAAGATAATACTGATCGCTATCGCTGCCCTCTTCGCCGTTATCGTCGGTGCAGTCGTTTTAAGCGTCGCTTTCGGCGGAGAAACTACCCGAAACCTTACGATAAACGAGATATACGGTGACGTTGTGATAATACGGGGCGAAAAACAGTTCTATGCCAACAGACGCACCGTTCTGCAAAGCGGCGACGTCATCAACACTGCAGATAACGGCACAGTGCGTGTTAAGATAGACAGCGACAAGTACATTTCGGTCGAACCGAACAGCGCTGTTTATGTTTTCTACACGAACGTTTCCGACAAAGGCGAGGTTTCCGTCAACATTGCAGGCGGTGCAGTCACCTGCCAGCTGAACAAGCCTTTGAAAAAGAGCGAAAAATTCCGTGTTCTTACGCCGAATGCTGCTGTAAACGTCCGAGGAACGGTCTTCCGAACGGAATTCAGCTATGAAAGCAAATACAAAGGCTATGAAAATGTAATGCTCACCCATGTTCAGGATTTCGAGGGGCAGGTCCTGCTCCAGCTTTACGGAACAGACGGTGAAAAGGTCGAAGAGCCTATGCTCCTCACCGAGCGAACGGGTGCTGAAATGATCTCGGCAGACAGCTTCGCACAATATGGTTATCTTAATTATGATATCAACATTTATGATCTTAAAGAGCTGACTATAAAAGAGCTTATAAGGATAAGCGGAGAAAAAACGCTTGCATACAGCCTTGACGAGCTCAACTCTGCGTTCCGTGCAGTGAGCCAGAGCAATGCTCTGACCGAAACTGCGACCGTTTCGCAGGAAACAACGACAACTGTTTCCGAAACAACTGCTCCGCCGCCCGAATCAACGGCAACAACACGTGAAACTGCGGTAACGTCCGTCGGCACGGCAGAAACTGTACCGTCCGTATCGGAAACACGTATCACCGCCGGAACAACGCTTGAAACTCACATCTACACAACGTTCCCCGGACCGAAATGGTGGCAGATGCCCAACCCGAACCCGGACCCTTGGGACGATTATGACGTTGATGATTATTTTGACGACTATGACCTTAACAGAGCAAGTGAAGAAACAACAGAATTTGAACATTGACCGAAAGGAAGAATAAAATGAAGAAACTCAATATACCGCTTATACCTGTTATCACAGGTTCGCTCGCACTCATCGCGGTCATAGCTGTGATGATAGTTCTCTTCGGCGGCAAGTCAAACGCAGGACTTTACATAACCGAGGCATCGGGAACTGTCAGCATAACTTCCGCTGATGAATCCACTGAACCGGACTCGAGCGCCGCTCTCAAGGAGGGTGACGTTATAACAGTCGGCGAGGGCGCAAGCTGCAAGATCGTATACAGAACCAAGAAAAACGCAGACGACATCTATATGATCCTCTCCGAGAACACACAGGCGGTACTTACGGCTGAACCGAAGAGCAAGGACGGCGGCGAGCTGCTCCTCAACCGCGGCTCTGTACTCTGCAATTTTTCAAAGCTTGAAAAGTCGCAGATCAATATCCGCACCAACGACGCCAAGATCTATCCCTCGGGAACGGTTTCAAAAGTCGCTTGGCTCACTGAAGAATTCAACTCCTACACCGACGTTTATGCCTTTATGGGCAATGCAAAAATACAGCTTTATGATGTTCAGGGCAACGCTGTGAACACCCCCGAATTTCTCGCCGAAAAGCTTGCGGGACGTGTGACTACGAACGACCTCGGTCCTGTATTCTCCTACCTCAACATACAGTTCCCGCTCACTGACCTTACTGCAAAAGACCTCAAAAATCTTATCACGATAAGCCAGCTCAACGATAACTTCACCTACACTACCGATGAGCTCAAAGCCGCTTATTCCAACGTTTCCGGCGGCGAAGAACCCGAGGACGAAACTACCGTCACAAGCTCCGAGATGATACAGACAGCAGAGCCGATAGAAACCTCCGAAACAACTCTTGCTACCGGCGAACCGAACCACGATATAAATCTTCCGGGCAGCGGAAATTCCTCCGCAGCCACAACCACAGCAACACAGCAGCAAACAACAACGACCACAGCAAAAGCTTCAGAAACGACCGGTGACGATATCGAAGAAACACCCGAGCCGACCGACCCGAGCACATCACACACCGTTACTATCATCATCGGCGACGAAGAGATCATTCAGGACGTTGAACACGGAGGCACAGCTGATATGCCTGCCGACCCCGAGCTTCCCGGAAAAACCTTTGTCGGCTGGGACAAGGACTACAGCAATATCACCGAAGATACAGTTATAACCGCTGTTTTCAAGGACAACGGCAGCTCCGATGAGATCTACCATAATGTCACTATCGTTATCGGCGACCGCCAGACGACCATAACCGTAAAGGACGGCGAGGCAGCACCGCTCCCGAGTACCGTTAATCTTGAGGGCTATACCTTCAAGGGCTGGGACAAGGATTACTCTGCGATCTACTCCGATATAACCATAACTGCGATCCTTGAACCGAAATCATCTGCGCAGTACACTGTTACATTTATGGTCGATGGCGTCCCCTACCCCACTATCGTTGAGGCAGGCGGAAACGCTATCGCTCCCGTAACTCCGACATTCGATTCACACGGCAATGAATTTGTCGGCTGGGACAAGTCGCTCCTCAATATCAATTCCGATATGACAATAACGGCAATGTTCGCCGCTACAGAATTCACCGTAACATTCGTCGTTGAGGGCGTTGAATACCCCGTAAAGGTCAAGAGAGGCGAAACAGCTGTAGTTCCCGTAAATCCGACAACGGACAGCATGGGAAGAACATTCATCGGCTGGGATATTTCCTTCACAAACGTACAGAGCGACCTCGTTGTTACCGCAATATTTATGTAAGATAAAGGAGAATTTCAATGTTTAATATCAAATCCTTGAAAAGATCGGCTGCAGTCCTTGCCGTTGTAATGAGCGCAGCAGTCATGTTCAGCGGCTGCAAAGGCACAAGCACAGTAGACGACGACAACGCACTTGTTGACGCTATCAAAGCACAGGACGCAGCAAATGCAGCAAAGGCAAACGATGCTGTTATCCACAACTTTGAAATGCCCGAAATAGGTGAAAAGATCGCTGTTATCACTGTCAAGGACTACGGCGACATCAAGATAAAGCTCTTCCCCGAAGTCGCATCAAAGGGCGTTGAGAACTTTACGGGGCTTGCCGATATGGGCTACTATGACGAGCTTATTTTCCACCGCATCATCAGCAATTTTATGATACAGGGCGGCGACCCAAAGGGCAACGGCACGGGCGGCAAGAGCATCTGGGGCGACCAGTTTGACGGCGGAGTTCCCGAGGGACTTTACCATTTCAGCGGAGCAGTAGCATACGCAAACAGCGGCTCGACCTCCACAGACGGCAGCCAGTTCTACATCGTAAACACTCCCGAGGGTTATCTCCAGAACACCTGCGAGGAGCTTATGCAGTATGACCCGAGCAAGTACTCATGGGCGCAGAACGTTGTTGAAATGTACAATGAAAAGGGCGGCACACCATTCCTCGATGGCAGCTACACAGTTTTCGGACAGGTTTTCGAGGGACTTGACATCGTTCGTGAGCTTGGAAACGTTGAAACGGACGAAAATGACAAGCCTTTGAAGCAGGTACAGATGGAATCCGTAAAGATCGTTGACTACGAGGGCTGATAAAGCTTAACAATATGAAATGCCTTTGCTCGGAAATATTCGAGCAAAGGCATTTTTCGTGTTTTTCAAACTTTTTTGCAAAAACCCCTTGACAAAATTACCGTAATGAGCTATAATAATATAGTCGTCGGGGTGTGGCGCAGATTGGTAGCGCGCTACCTTGGGGTGGTAGAGGCCGTGGGTTCAAGTCCCGTCACTCCGACCATTAGACCTTGCAGATCGTCTGCAAGGTCTTTTTTGTTATTTAATCCCTTGACATTTTCTCCATTGTATGCTAATATTAGCTCAGACGATCAATTTTATCAAAAGAGGTTTATTTTATGCTTTGGAAAATGACAAATGTAGTGCTTCAAAAAGGATCTGTTTTTCCCTTTTACGGGGATAGTGCGCCCTTTTTTAAGTCAGTTTGTCACAGAAAATGCTTTGATATGAATTTCCGATGAGTTTTTTCCTGCAAATTGAATAATTTTGTGTGCATTATCTTCTTAAACGATTTTCGAAAATTCGATTTAAGGAGATTTTTTTATGTTAGGAAAAAGCTGATTAAAGCGAAGCGTTCGTTTTGCCATTTTGAGAAATGTACGAGTTTACGCCTTTGAGGACATTTTGAAAAATGGAAAAAACGTATTAATCAGCGTTTCCTTAGATATGACAGTACCACTGCTATTCCGTATAATTGGGGGAACACTCCATGTTTCTGCATTTACAGAAATTGAAAATCAAACACGGTCACGCTATAATATATTTTGTTGATGTTATCTTCAAATATTTTTTGTAACAAAACGTTACTTGCCTACTCTTATTGCTGAAAGGAGGCGTGCATAATTGAATACCCCTAATTTTAGTGACATATATACCTTATATTTTGAAGATGTATATAAATATCTGTTAGCTCTTTGCCACGATGAAGAACTTGCAGAAGAATTAGCGCAAGATACTTTTTTTAAGGCTATGAAAAGCTATGAGAACTTTCGATGTGACTGTAAAATAACGACTTGGCTGTGCCAAATTGCGAAGCATTCATTTTTCTTGTATGAGAAGCACAGGAAAAGAAATATTGACCTTAACTCTGTTGAGAATGAAATAGTTGATACTAATTCCATAGAGATTTTGTTAGGACAAAGAGAGCAGGCGTTTGGAATACATAAACTGCTACACAATTTACCAGAGCCATATAAGGAAGTCTTTTCTTTACGGGTGTTAGGAGAATTAAGTTATCAGGATATAGCAAAACTTTTTTGTAAAACAGAAAGTTGGGCAAGAGTAACCTTTCATAGAGCTAAATTAAAAATCATTGAACAAGTAAAGGAGGAAAGTTATGAGTAAAATTTCATGCGACATCATTCAAGATATGTTGCCGCTGTATTATGATGAAGTTTGTTCAGCAGACAGCAGAAAAATGATTGAGGAGCATTTGCAGGAATGTGAAAAGTGTTCCAATATTTTTCAGAAGCTAAAAACAGAATGTGTGGTTGATACAAAAGAAAATGCTGAAAGCATACAAAGCAGTGTCATAGGAAAGATGGCACATTCATGGAAACGTTCACTATTAAGGTCATTTATCATAGGAATTGTAATAACGACTATCGTCCTTACAGCGATATTTGGAACATATTATGCCTTGTTTATAAGACAAAATAGCATGGTAAACCCAGAGCAAATTTCAATCTCGGCATATTCACTGACCGATGAACAGATTACTTTTAGATTAGAACTACTTGACGGATACTGTGGAGGAACAATTAAGACTTACACTGACGAAAATAGAAACTTGTATATTTCGGTATTAAGAACGGTTATCAAAGAAGGATTATCCGATGGAGAAACCGAAATAATGAATTATGGGTTTAACCATGAAAAAAAGGACTACATTGCTGTATATTACGGAACACCTGATAATTGTGAGCTTATTTGGAAGAAAGGTGATTTATTACCTACTGCACCAAAAGATATTTTTGAGTAAAGCTGCATAAGATTTGAGGGTAGCTATCTTTGTGTGAGGTAGCTACTCTTTATACTTTAGAGCTTAAAAAACTGCAAATCATGTGTAACATTCTGTGATAGTGCTGCTCTTATGGGTGAAAGGAGGAAAACACTATACTATACTTATCAACTTGCAAAAAGAAAGGATTTAATATTATGATGAAACAGAAAAAAATAATTGTTCCTATTCTCACTCTTGCCGTAATGCTTTTGATGGTTGGTGGCGTATATGCTGTTTTTTCTTCAACTCAACCTGAAAAAAGCAAAGCTGAAAATGTTCGGGATACCACTGACCAAGACTATGAAAAAGGGCTTACGGAAGAACAAAAGGCATTTAATGAACTAATCAACAAACATATTTACGAAGAAACTGCTAATAACTTAGAACAGTATGAGCAATACGGTTTAACCTATAATTCTGACGAAAACCAGCTGTTTTTTAATGGTAAGTTAGTCTGCTATTTTGCTGATAACCGGGCTACCGATGGAACTTTTGAAGGAACTGAGGTACACTCTGCAAACGGTGATATTGGCATTATTACAGAAAGAGATAGAAATGGAAATATAACTGGTCTAAAACAGATGGAAATCCCAGAATTAACAGATTTTCTTGAAAAGTCGTGGAAAGAAAAATAATTTCTTTAGGTAAGTGATTAAAACACAAATAGCAAAACCCAGCCGGAGCAGTCAACGGGGTGGATTGTCCTGTAACACCCCAAATGGTGCTCAAGCCAGTGCGATGATATATTATCTGGCTGTGACTGCCTGTGCTAATGGGCTCAATGTGGAGGATTATTTTTACAGAATGCTGATTTCCGATGATCCTGTTTTGCTCTGGAATGAGTAATTGTATATGAATTTACCCCTGCCGTTTGTTCGGCAGGGCTTGCTTGTTTTATGAGACGTTGGAGGGTTTGACGGTTACGCAAAAAGCAGTACCGAACGCAAGTCCGATACTGCTTTTGTTATTTCGTTTTCGCAAGATTTTCATAGCCGTCAATGATACCGTTGACGAGAGCGTTTATGTCGCCGTTCGTAGTTTCACGGCAGATCGATACTCGGATAGCGCTGTCGGCAAGTCTGTCGGGAACTCCCATTGCTGTCAGCACGGAGCTGTGTGCGCCCTTTGAGCAGGCAGAACCGCTCGAAACGTACACTCCCCTGCTTTCAAGGTGGTGAAGCATTATCTCCGAGCGTATGCCCTCGACCGAGAAGTTCAGCACATACGGCGAATGGTCATCAAGGCTGGAGTTGAGCTTCACATAGGGCAGCTTTGCAAGGCTTTTTACCATATAATCGCACACGATCTCGGCATTGCTGTAGGCTGTTGACATTGTTGGGAGCATCGATTTTACCGCTGCGCCGAAGCCTGCAATGAGCGGTACCGACTCCGTTCCCGAGCGGAAGCCTTTTTCCTGACCGCCGCCGCATATAAGCGGTGCAATTCTTATTCCGTTTCTCACATAAAGTGCGCCTACGCCTTTGAGTGCGTTGACTTTATGTCCCGAAACGACCACGCAGTCAGCCATAAGCGCCGCTGTCTTTATCGGCAGCTTCATAAATGCCTGAACGCAGTCGCAGTGGGTTATGCACTCGGGATATGTACGCTTTATCGCTGTAAAAATTTTCTTAACGGGATTTATCGCACCCGTTTCGTTGTTGACAAACATACACGAAGCGAGGAATGTGTTCTCATCTACTGCCGCAACGAATTCATCTGCATCGATAACACCGTTTCGGTTCGGGGCAATGCGCACGACTTCATACTCGCCGCTTTCTTCGAGCCTTTTTATCGGCTCTGCAACGGAGGGGTGTTCGATCGCAGAAACAACGATCTTCCTGCGGCTGCGCTTGCCGTAATTTTTCGCCGCACCGAAAATGACAGTGTTGTTCGCCTCGGTCGCACCCGATGTAAAGGTCACGCACTTCGGGTCACAGACAAGAGCCGCCGCAATAGCCTTTCTCGCCTCGGTAACCTCCTGCTCCGCCTCAAGTCCAAGCTTGTGGAGTGAGGACGGATTGCCGAATTTATAGAGCATATTGTCAAGCACAGCCGACATTGCCGCTTCGCAGGGCTTTGTCGTTGCCGCATTATCAAGATAAACCATTGATCTCATTTCCCTTCAAAGATATACTCCTTTTATTATACAACATTTCGCCGAAAATTCCAACATTCTTTGCAAAAAATTTTCTTTCAGCTTTTTCAACAATGAGAAATTTATATAAAAGCTTTCAATTGTATCAAATAACGAATTGAACTTTTCAGATACCAAAAGCGCTCCGATAAGATATACAAATTGCACATAAGCCCAAGCCTGCGCAGCTTTTTATATGCCAAAAACATAAAATTTTGTATAAAGAGTTAATCTTGGTTGACTATTTGCGAAAAAGTTGCTTCGGATTTATAATTAGATAATACCAATTAATTCAGTATGTATTGAATGAAAAGAGGAAGAAAAATGGCAGAAAACACAGTTAGCATGAAAACTGCTCCGTCAGTGAGCAGAAAAACTTTGTACCGAATAATAATCGTCGGTCTTATGGCTGCACTCGTCTATGCAGGCAACTATCTCCAGATCAAGATCCCGAACGGCGTTCTTGTAACAAGAATACACCTCGGCAACTCAATGTGCCTGCTCGCAGGTCTGCTGTTCGGCGCTCTCAACGGCGGTCTTGCTTCGGGTATCGGCGCAGGACTTTACGACCTTTTTGACCCCGTGTACATCGTTTCCGCACCGTATACATTCATCTCCAAGTTTGCAATGGGTATGACAGCGGGTCTTATCCGCACGAACAACGAGAAAAAGCGTGTTATCACTGCGGCTGTCGTAGGTCAGCTCGTATATATCGTGCTGTACCTGCTCAAGACTTACGTTACGATGATAATTCTCGGCAACACTTCGCAGGCAGCATGGGCAGCAGTCGGCACGAACGCTATCACCTCGACCGTGAACGCAGTTCTCGCAGTCGTTATCGCAGTTCCGCTCTACTTCCTGCTCCGCACAGCGCTCAAAAGAACCGGTATCTTTGAGTTCATCAAGGCGAACGACAGAACAGAAAAGCGTGAAAACAAATACTTCAACCCCGTTACTGTCTGCCTTGTTATCTTCTCGGTCGCAGCGACACTTCTCTACACTATCAACCTCGCAGCAACGAACAAGGTAAAGGCAGCGGAAGAAAAGAAAGAAGCAGCATATCAGGAACAGATAGATCAGCTCAACAGCGATATAGATGACCTCTACGCACAGCTCGGACTTGAAAGACCTCAGCCGGCGGAAGAAGCTGAAGAATAATTCGGAATTCGGAATGCGGAATTCGGAATTAATGCAATGCTATCATTGCCAGGCTGTTGAAAAAGTATATTATTGAAAAAAATTGCACAAAATTAAAGTTTACGTCCACGCTTTTCAAAGGGTGGTGGGTGTCCAGAGGGCAAAGCCCT
>OIYP01000463.1_pt1 | contig 26448 bp, 16 predicted proteins | sample 1588261 | NCBI WGS metagenome assembly OIYP01 (sample SAMN03283293) | human gut metagenome | biome: human-associated habitat; material: feces | host: Homo sapiens | place: Peru | collected 2012
TCAAATAGTTTTCAGTAAGTGTTTGTAAGTTTTCCATGATGTTCTCCTTTGTTTGGCGTTTTTAAAATAAATTGATAAAATTATATCGTATATAAGCTATGAAGAGTTAAGAAGAATTAGTGGTAGTGATGAAAGTGTAATATGGTGAAAATGGGATGAAACAAGTTGTGCATATGGGGATTGACGAAAAATATGTGACGTGATAAAATTAAATTACCCGAAGGGTAATCTTGATAACATCATTGAGGAGGAGAGACTTGGAATTAGTATATACGTCAGAAAAAATTGAGACTCAATGTACCAAGTTAGAAGCATTATGAGTAATTATATCGAGTTTGAAGACAAAATAGCTTTTCATCCAGGATATTATATTAAGGAAATAGTTGATGATAGTGGGTTAACACAAGAAGACTTTGCTAAACGTCTTGGTACCACTCCAAAGAATTTGAGTCTTTTGATTCGTGGAGAACAGAATCTTTCTATTGATATTACAATGAAGTTGTCTAGGATGATTGGAACAAGTGCTGCTTATTGGCTTAATCTGCAGAACACTTATGATGCTTTAATTGCAGAGTTTAAATCAAGAGAGGAGCTATCTCAAGAAAGAGAAATCTTTTCGTTTTTAGATTACAAATATTTTAGAGAGCATTTCAGTCTTCCGGATTTGCCCAGGAAAATTGATGAACAGATTGAACAAGTTAGAAATTTTTTGAATGTGGCAACTCTGTCGGTTTTTAGAAAAAAAAATATGGCAGTTAGTTTTCGGAGTGCTGCAAAGGAACTATCGGAAGCTAATGTGATTAAAGCAAATATTATGGTGCAGATAGCGACAAACATAGCTTTAAAAATAGATGCACCTAAGTTTAATAAAGGGCTTTTCGAACAGAAAGTAAATTATGCGCTTACACTTACAGAAAAACATAGTACATTTTATCCGATTATAAAAGAGGCCTTTCTTAAAGCAGGTGTTATTTTAGTTATTCTTCCTAATATTTCTGGATCAAAGATTAATGGCGCAACTAAAAAAATTGGAAATAACATTATGTTAATGGTAAATGATAGAAGATTGAATTCTGATACATTTTGGTTTACATTGTTTCATGAAATAGGGCATATTATGAATGGGGATTTTGGTATTTCTTTTGATTCGGAATCCGGGGAGCAGGAGGAAATTGCGGATAAATATGCGGAAGATATGCTTATCCCTTATGAACAGTATAAAGTGTTTTTAGCGGAAAATAGGTTCGATGTTCAGTCTATTAAAATATTTGCAAAAAAGATAGAAAGAGATCCGGGAATTGTGTTGGGCAGATTGTTGAATGATGGAAAAGTCGATTATAATGACTGGACGTTAAATGGACTTAGACACAAATATAGGGTGAAAACAAGATAATTTCATGTGATGCTTTTCGAAGAAAAACATTGCATAAAGATTCGAGAAGTATTCATCGAGCAGACGGAGGGGAAAGAACGAACTGTAGGAGAGGCTGTTCTTTCTCTTTTTCTATTGGTCACAAAAAGACTATAGCGGATTTTTAATTAAGAAGGTTGTGAATATGGGAATGATTAGTGTTTTTAACTATAATGCCGGTAAAGGTGATTGCATCAGAATCAGGTATAAAGGCATATCAGGTAATTATCACAATATTATCATTGACAGTGGTGTCGTAAGTTTTGGAACGAAGTATGCTGATATTGCCAGGAAACTGGAATCAATGGGAGAATGCATAGATGTTGCAGTTATTTCGCATGTTGATAATGATCATTTAGGTGGATTATTATACAATCTGAGAAGTGGGGTACATCTTCCTATAAAAGAAGTATGGATGAATCATGGTAGTTATATTAATAGGAATGTTTTGTTGTCTGTCAGACAAAACGACGAATTATTTACAAGATTGCAAAATCAAAATATATCCGTTAAATCCGTAACCAAAGGTAACGTTTATGAATTGGATGGCGCAATATTCCGTATTTTGTGGCCGTGTGATACTGCGTTACAGGAGTTGTTTAGGAGTAGACAGGCAGATGTTTTGCTTAGTCGAAAATCAGATTACGGATATTCTTTTTCTGAATTGATGGACATGCCTATAAAAAAACAAGATTCAAGCAGAAATAATAGGGCGAGTGTTATAATGAAGTTGGAATATCTTGGAGCAAAGATGCTATTTACAGGAGATGCATGGGCAGAAGATATATTGCAGGTTGCAGAAGATGGATATGATTTGGTTAAACTTGCACACCATGGATCTGTAAGAAATATATCTGAAGAATGGGGAGAAAAGATAAAATGCAATAATTATATGATTTGTACAGATGGTGTGATGCATCCGGATAAACAGACAATTGCAAAATTGTTGAAGTGGTATGGAAACATCTGTATTTATGGGGCTGCAGACTGGTGGAAGAAGATGTCAAAGGATGAGCCTATGGATGTTTGTAAGCATGTACAGTATGAGAAGGGAGAATATGTATGGAGAGCAGAGAAACGATAAATCTAGATCAACTTAAACTAGAAGCTCAGGAGTATTCGGTATATATTACAGATATCAGGGGAACTTCTTCCGGAAGCGGAGTGTTGTATTATCCGGGAGATGGAGAAAGATTGTTTATTTTTACTTGTGCACATGTGCTTGATGATCTGGTTGAACCGTTTCAAATTTATTATTTTGTTCCGGTAGATAGGAAAAATGAAAATTACAGGATCGTAAAGGTTGAGGCTGATCGGCAGCAAGTTGTCTATTCCCCTATTGATTCAGTTACTCAAAGGGAAGATAAAACAAAAGAGCATTCTGTAGATGTAGCAGTCATCTGTCTGAGTGTGGACCATGAAAATATTTTGGATGCTGCGGACTACATTATAGGAGAAGCGCATCAAAGTGATAAAATTTTCATACAAGGATTTCCGGGAGCAGGAGTTGAGGGAATGGAGATGCTGGAGTATTTGGATTGTGCGAAAGGTACTGTCCTTCATAATATTCCTAACAAAGAAATGATTCTGTGCAGGATAGAGGATACATTTTTAGATCAAGCGAATAGAATTGAGGAACTGGAAGGTTTCTCCGGCTCACCGGTTTGGAGTGCTTCAAATAGTCAAAAGAGTATTTTAGGGATGCTTTCCTGCGGATTTGGAGATCGTGTTTACCGTGGAAAAGTAAAAGCGGTGACAATGAATCCGGTTATTAGTATTATGAAAAATCATTTCGAAATTTACCTGGAGAAGCATATTATGGGAATCCCGGAGGATGATGTTGCTCCGGAAAAAGAAGTAGCAGTCCATATACAGAGAAATGTAGTTACGGTAAAAAATATTTATGATGAGTGGCTAATGGCGCAGATGGAGAAAGTCAGAACATATATTGATGATGTGAAGTTTCAAAAGGCTATTGATCTGGCAAAAGAAAGTATGAACGATGCGCGCTTTTTTTGCTGTAGTAGAGAAAATATCATTCGTCATATGAAGATTTTACTATATTGTTACGAAGGCTGCTTACTTTTGGACGAGTATTACATATTGGAAGAAAATATGCGGGAACATGGTTATCTGGAAGAACATGATCCTATTAGATGGCTTACGTTGAATTTTGGTAACAGGAATTTCAAGGAGACAGCAACATATGCAAAGAAACTTCTGGAAGATAGTAATGAAACTGATGGGATATATATACTTGCAAGAGTATATTTGAGCCTTTGCAGGGCATACGAGGAAAATGCACCTGTAGACGAAACAATAGGGATATTTTTAGATGAAAGAGAGAGTTTGATTATTGAATGTAAAGATGCAGATATGAAGACTTTGATATATCAGATGCTTGGATATACCTATGGCGAACACTATCATGAGTATACGAAATCAATAAGATGCTTGAATAGAGCATATCGCTTGGGAATGGATCATGCTGTATTGGAGACTTTAGGATGTGCATATTACTTTTTCTCAATAGAAAATGCTTTAAGGGAAGATAATACGGTAGATATGATGAAAATTGACCGTGCAGCCTTGTACAAGGCGAGAGAATGTTTCTTGATTTTGTGGGATAAAGCCGATGAACTATATCGCTCAGTAATGATGAAGCGTGAAGGTGGAGTGATTTTTAATACTTTTTATTTTCAACAGGATAATTATAGAATATTAACGATTTATCCTTATCTGATGAGCAATTTAGTAATGAATGATAACAAGGAAAGGCGAGATTTTGAGAAAAAATATGCAATGATAGTATGCCAGTCAGGAAACATTGATTTAGCACAGTTTCATTATCTTGAGGAAGAGGACCGAATTCTATTTAGTACACTTGCAGATGAAAGTAGGATACTCAACACACTTGATATGTTATTACGCCTTGGACAGGGATGCCCTCCTGAGCTGGAGGGAGAGCTATATGGTGTTATTGAGGATACTGAAACAAATTTACCTAAAATAGATGAAAGAGAGAGAATTTCTGTAGTATCTTTACTGTTAAATCTATATGGGCATGGTAGGAAGAATTTTGGATGGAATGTTGCTTCAAAGATGAATATGCATATAGCGTTTATAAGACAAAATGGCGATCAAAAAATGATCATGACATTTGAAAACTTTTTATATGAAAATACACATAGCATGGAAGTGGCTGAGAAAAAATTTATAGAAAGTTATGAGAAATCTCCGTCTTTTATTACATGGCAGGAACTGCTTCAGTTTTATAAGCGCAATATGATGTTAGATAAAGCTGATGCATTGTTTGAAGATTTGTTTTGCAATCATATGGAATATGTGGAAGCAGAACCGGAGTATAGTTATAGGGCATATATCATGTATATTCTGAATTACGCAAGAGATATTAAATATGCACTGCGTTTTTATCTAGAGCATAAGGCTGATATGAAGGATGAAAATATCAGAACTTTTTGTGAACACGAATTGATGTTTTATACAAATTGTTTTAACAATCCGGAACAATTTGAGGAGGAGCGTAGAGTATTTGTAGAGCAGGGGCTGATTCCGAAGGAAGAATTTCATCGTATTTTATTGATTGTATATATGTGTAATCTGGATAGTAAACATGCATGGGAACATTTTAGCAAGGACAATCCTTATTTTGGAATATTTGGACAGATACCCTATCTGACAAGAGAAGGAGCACAATTCTTGATTTGGCAACGCAGACTTCAACCACATATGGAACCGGAATGGAATGGTATGAATTGTAAAAATGCGAACGTTGTATTACAACATTACAAGCAGGAAATATGGCATGTTTCAGCATCGGATATTGTAAAACGTTTAGAAACTAAGATACAAAGAACAATAGCTATTGATGCATGGGGCTTGTATTTACTTGCGATATCCGAAAAATTGGATTATTTATTGAATTTTGACTATGTGTATGTGACTCATTTGTCAATTACCAGAATGCTTGAAGAAATGACTCATTATAAAAATGATTATTTGGAAAGCATTATTGCATATCTGGAAGTGTCAGATAATGTGAAATTACAGTCTCCGGAGTTTGAAGCACAATTAATGGTTCGTGAGGTGTCAGATTACTTTGAGCCATGTAGTACTATTGCTATGGCTGTAGAGGCGGGAGTTCCGGCTGTAATAGGTGCTTCGGACATTGATGAAACAGTATTTGAAAAATTCAAAAATTATATTATCAGACCGAGTGATATTGAAGATATAACGAAATAAGTAACATGCAAAGGAAAAAGAATTTTATGCAATTTTACCACTTTACCGCATTAAAATTTAATATTTTTTTTATAAAATATGCAAAATGTGACAAAAACTACTGGACAAAATGTACTATATGGGGTAAAATGCATATATGCAATCGAATAGCACATTTGAAGGTTGTGCAGATAGTATTGGGTATATTTTACGAATTGGAGGGATTTTTCATGAGAATATATCATGCTAAGGATTATGCGGATATGAGTAGAAAGGCTGCAAATATCGTATCGGCACAGGTGATTATGAAGCCTAATTGTGTATTGGGACTGGCTACAGGCTCTACACCTGTTGGGATGTATAAGCAGCTCGTTGAGTGGTTCAAGAAGGGGGATTTGGACTTCTCAGAGGTTATGACGGTGAACCTTGATGAGTACAAGGGACTTAGCCGTGAGAATGATCAGAGCTACTATTATTTTATGCATCAGAATTTGTTTGATCATGTGAATATTCCGGTTGAGAATACTCACCTGCCAAACGGCATGGAGCCGGATCCACAGAAGGAGTGCAAGCGCTATACAGAGCTGATTCAATCTCTTGGCGGTGTTGATTTACAGCTTCTTGGTATCGGGCACAATGGTCATATTGGTTTTAATGAGCCGGGCGAGTCTTTTGACAAGCAGGTACACTGTGTGGATCTGACAGAGTCTACTATTGAGGCCAATAAGCGCTTCTTTGCATCGGCTGATGATGTTCCGAAGCAGGCTTATACAATGGGAATCAAGACCATCATGCAGGCTAAGAAGATTCTTATTATTGCAAGTGGTGAGGATAAGGCAGAGATTGTGCACAAGGCTTTCTTTGGACCGATTACACCACAGGTACCGGCTTCTGTATTGCAGCTGCACAATGATGTTACGCTTGTAGCTGATGAGGCGGCACTGAGCAGGCTGTAGATGTTTTTTAGTTGAGAAGGTGCATGTATATGATAATAAAAAATGCAAGGGTATTTACAGAGGATGGCAGCTTTGTGCATGGTGATGTTGTCGTTAAGGATGGCCGTTTTGACAGCGTTTTGGAGAGAACAGCTGACACGGACGCGGCTAATGACAGCACACAGCAGGAGATTATAGATGCATCGGGGCTTACTATGATACCGGGTCTTGTGGATATTCATTTTCATGGATGCAAGGGAGCTGACATGTGTGACGGCACAAAAGAGGCACTTGATGTGATTACAGCATACGAGGCTTCTGTCGGAGTGACGAGCGTGTGTCCGGCTACTATGACCATTCAAAGGGATGAGCTTTTGAGTGTCATGAAAAATGCCGGTGATTATAATTATCATGGTGGTGCACATCTTGTAGGTATCAATATGGAGGGACCTTTTATCAGTCCTTCTAAAAAGGGAGCACAGGCGGCAGAGAATATCATGCAATGTGATTATGATTATTTCTGTAAGCTTCAGGATGCGGCCCATGGCTTGATAAAGCTTGTAGATATTGCTCCGGAGGAGCCGGGCGCGATTGATTTTATAGACAGGGTAAGAGGAAGTGTTGTGGTTTCAATAGCACACACGGCGGCTGATTATGACACCGCAGTTGAGGCTATTGAGCATGGTGCAAGCCATGCGACACATTTGTATAATGCGATGCCGCCGCTTCATCACAGGAATCCCGGAGTTATCGGGGCTGTGAGAGATTCAAAAAAATGTCATGCGGAGCTCATTTGTGACGGAGTGCATATTCATCCGTCGGTTATCAGGGCAACCTTTGCCATGTTTGGCGCGAAGCGCATGATTTTAATAAGTGACAGCATGAGGGCCACAGGGCTTGAGGATGGTGAGTATACACTCGGTGGACAGGCCGTGACGGTCAGAGGTCCGCTTGCCACACTCCATGACGGGACAATTGCAGGCTCGGCAACCAATCTGATGGATTGCATGCGTTTTACGGTAAGGCAGGCAGGCATTCCGCTTGAGGAGGCAATTATGTGTGCTACAGCCAATCCGGCTAAGGAGATTGGCATCTATGATGAAGCAGGCAGCATTTCTGCAGGAAAGAGAGCAGATTTTGTGCTTCTCAACGATGATTTGGATATTGTTAGTGTGTATATCGACGGAAAGGAGATATCATGTTAGGTTTTTTTAAGAATAAGTCAAAGGAAAAGGTAATCTGTTCTCCGTGCAACGGCAGAGTGGTTCCTATCACAGAGGTTCCGGATCCTACTTTTTCTGAGAAGATATTGGGAGACGGCGTAGCCGTGATTCCTTCTGAGGGCAGGTTTTATGCTCCGGCGGATGGTGAGGTGACAGCTGTATTTGACACGCTGCATGCTTTTACCATGACGACCACTCAGGGAGTTGAGCTGCTTTTGCACATTGGTTTGGATACAGTGGTACTAAAGGGTGATCCTTTTACATCACATATTTCTGTTGGTGATCAGGTGAAGAAGGGCGACCTTTTGATGGAGGCTGACCTGGAGCAGATTAAGGCAGCAGATCTTAATACAATCACTCCGGTTTTAATTGGCAACACTGCTGATTATAGTGAGATAAAGATGCTCAAGGAGGGTGATGTATCCGCTGGTGATGAGATTTTAAGTCTCGCGTAGATTTGTATAATAACAACGAACTTAATTGGAGTATCTCCAGTTTAGTATATATAATGTAAAGGAGGGGAAATCTATGAAATTTCTTCAAAAACTGGGTAAAGCTTTAATGCTTCCCGTAGCAGTACTTCCTATCTGTGGTATCCTCATGGGTATTGGATATTTTTTATGTCCTGCAACCATGCAGGGTGGTGACATCGAGGGAGTGCGTAATTTAATAGGTCTGTTTTTAGTTAAAGCAGGGGGCGCTTTGATTGACAACATGGCCATCCTTTTTGTAATCGGCGTTGGTGTCGGTATGTCGGAAAAGAACGACGGTACCGGCGGTATTGCAGCTTTAGCTTCATGGCTGATGATGAAAACACTCCTGTCTACAGGCTTTGTTACCACTATCATGCCATCTATCGCTGACAGCGCTACAAAGACACTTGCATTCGATAAGATTGAAAACCCATTTATCGGAATCTTGGCCGGTATTATCGGTGCTTTGTGTTACAACAGATTTAAGGATACAAAGCTTCCTGACTGGCTGTCATTCTTCAGTGGCAAGCGTTGCGTAGCAATTGTCGCAGGTGTTGTTTCAATCCTTGTATCTGTAGTATTACTGTTTGTATGGCCATTACTTTTCGGTGCTCTTGTAGCTATCGGTAAAGCAATCGTTGGTTTTGATGTAGTCGGCGCAGGTATCTATGCATTCTTGAACCGTCTGTTAATCCCTACAGGATTACACCACGCATTAAACAATGTATTCTGGTTCGATACTATCGGACTTGGAGACCTCAAACATTTCTGGGCAGGCGAGACATCAAAGGATGTTTCATGGAGCCTCGGAATGTACATGTCAGGTTTCTTCCCATGTATGATGTTTGGTATTCCTGGTGCAGCACTTGCTATGGTTAAGTGTGCAAAGCCTGCTAAGAAAAAGGTTGCCATCGGTATCCTTGCTTCTGCAGCTATCTGTGCATTTATCTGTGGTGTTACAGAGCCTTTTGAGTTTGCATTTATGTTCCTTGCTCCTGGTCTCTATGTGATTTATGCTTTACTTTATGGTATTTTCACAATGGTTACAGTAGCTCTTGGATTTAGAGCAGGCTTCTCATTCTCAGCTGGCGCGATGGATTTATTATTCTCATCTTCACTTCCGGCTGCAGCAAAGACATGGCTCATCATTCCTCTTGGAATCGCAGCTTTTATCGTATTCTACATCGTATTCTATTTCGCTATCAAGAAATGGAATCTTAAGACCCCTGGTAGAGAGGACGATGATGTTGAGGAAGAGAAGAAGGCAGTGCTTTCTAACAATGACTACACAGCAGTTGCAAAGACTATTCTTGAGGGCTGCGGTGGCAAAGACAATATTGCAAGCATTGACAACTGCATCACAAGACTCAGACTTGAGGTTAAGGATATTACTCAGGTTGATGACAAGAAGATTAAATCTGCAGGTGTTGCAGGCGTTATGAAGCCTGGCAAGAATTCTGTCCAGGTTATTATCGGAACCAAGGTTCAGTTTGTTGCGGATGAGTTTTCTAAGCTTTGCGAGTAGATTTGTTCTGCAATATAGCAGTGTTGATTCACGACAGGTGATTCACATAATTTCATAATACATGATCAAAAGCCACAACGGGTGTTATGCCTGGGGTGGCTTTTTTAATTAGTTCGGACCGTAAGCCTCGCACGGTCGTGGTGGGAATCTGCCTAGAAGAGAGTTACTGGTCACACTGTTAGGGGTGAACAGTAACAATGAGATGGATAGATGGAGAGAAAGAGAGTATTTGCTGTTGACATTTGATGGAAATTACCATTAAAATTATTGTTGAGAAGGTTACAGTAAAAGGAGTATGGTGTCAATGAAAAAGAAACCTAAAAGTATTAATGCGCTGATGGCATATATGAGAGATGAAAAAGGATTGAGTATTTCTGGAAGTAGTGATAAGAAAAAACTTAGATATATGGGTTATTTCCATGGATATAAAGGATATCGTTTTCATAATAATCCAGCGAATACATATGTATTCAATTCCTTTGATGAGGTGCAGGCAATCTATGACTTTGATATGGCGATTAAGACAATGTTTTATCCGGAGATAATGTTTTTGGAAACTGCATTTAAAAACTATGTTTTGGAAGTTATTTTGGAAGATGCTGAAAGTAAAAGATTTGCGAATATATATGCGAAATTGTTAACGGATTACAAAGCCTATCCGATAGGTAGTAATGATTATAAAAAAGCAATTAATAAAAGAATGAATCTTAGAAATAAAGTATATAGTCTTATTTCCCGAGATTATGGTAAGAGGTTTATAGTGAATCATTATTATGACAAGGATCAGCCGCTTCCTATATGGGCAATTTTTGAATTAATTAGTCTTGGTGAATTTGGTACATTTGTAGGTTGTCTTGACCAAAATACCAGGAAAAAAATTTCTAAGAGCGTAGGCATAAAGGTTGCTTATGACCGAGATGGTAAATTGTTACCATTGATCGTATATGCCTTAAAGGATTTAAGAAATGCTGTAGCACACAATAATACGATTTTTGATGCTAGATTTAAAACGGGTAAGGTAAGCTTGAGAATTGCTAAGTGTATAAGTGCAGAGACAGGAATTAATAATATTACATTTGAGTCTATTGTTGATTATGTGATTCTTATAAGCTTTATGATGAAACTATTAGAGTGTCAAAAGAAGAAAATTATGGCATTTATTCGTTTGTTTGAAAAGGACTGTGAAGAACTTAGGGGAAAAGTTTCTACGTCCATTTTCAACACAGTTGTGTATACAGATACCAGAACGAAGTTGAATTTATTGAAAAAGTATTTGTAGAGAATTCAAAAATATTTGTGGAAAATTCAAAAGTGCTATTGCATAAAAGTTTTCATTATGGCATAATATATTACAGAATTGCGGCGGACGTCTGCGGACTATGCCTAAGGGAGTTGGATGCGTCCGGCTTCCTTTTTATTTTATAGAAAATATACATATAGGTTTTGATTGTGTGTATATTTACTAAAAAAGAAGTTCGAGAGTTGTTAGTATCATCGAGCAATCTTAAATGATAGTTTAATAAGCTGGTATTTATAAGGATTCGAGCATTTGCTCGAATCCTTTTTTTAGTTTACGTGACATAGGTGCGTACTACCGGGGAAACTCACTAACATACCAAAATAGTGGGAAATATATAGCTTTACAGCAAGGGTTGAAAAACAAACAAACGTTTGCTATAATAAATGAAGCGAGGAAATAAAAGTATATTAGGTTTAGTAATTTAAGTATTCATTTAATTTATTGTGATTAGGGAAAATCCAATATCAATCGATTGATAGAAAGAGTGATTTTATATGAACATATGGCTTAAGTTAAGGAAAACAGCAGCAATTGCACTATGTGAGTTACTTGCAATTGCTACAATTTTTACAGGCTGTGCCTCCACTAATTTATCCGGCACTGAAGGTGCCGGGCATGTCGCAGGAGCTGTTGTAGCAGATGAGGATTCTTCCGGTGCTTTAGGCAGCACGGATAATGCGGATGCAGGGAAGCCGCAGGATGATCTTGTAAACAACAATACCTATGTTTCTCTCGATGCGATTCCGGCATATGATGGCAAGGCATATGTGGCTATCAATAACAATGAGCCTTTTTTTACGGACAACGATATGACTACCACTGCTTTTGAAAACTACAGTGATTTGGATTCACTTGGCAGATGTGGTGTGGCTTATGCCAATATCTGTAAGGAAATCATGCCGACTGAGAAGCGCGGCATGATAGGTATGATAAAGCCATCGGGCTGGCATACAGTGAAGTATGATGTGATAAAGGACAGATATTTATACAATCGCTGTCATCTTATTGGCTATCAGCTTGCCGGAGAGAATGCCAATCCAAAGAACCTTATTACCGGTACAAGATACCTGAATGTGGAGGGGATGCTTCCGTTTGAGAATCTGGTAGCGGATTATGTAAACAATACAGGAAATCATGTGCTCTACAGGGTGACTCCGATGTTCTCAGGCAGCAATCTTGTTGCAAATGGTGTTCTCATAGAGGCGAAGTCGGTTGAGGACAATGGTGGCGGCATACTTTTTAATGTCTATTGCTATAATGTGCAGCCCGGAGTCGGAATAAACTATGAGAATGGTGACAGCTGGCTGGATGGCACCACCCCACAGGAGCAGAGCGCTCAGACGGATACACCGCAGAATGAAGGCTCTCAGAGCAGCGCTGGAAGCGTGGCAGGAGCTTCGGCAGGAGAATCCGGCTCTTCAAGCAGTACAACAGGAAGTGCATCATCAGGCTCAGACAGCGTGACAGCAGAAAATAGCGTTTCGGATTCCTCAAACAGCGAGACTATGGTTCATATCACTGCAACAGGCAAGAAATATCACCGGGCGGGCTGTCGAACCTTGAAAAAAAGTGACACAGAGGTAACGCTTGATAAAGCAAAATCCATGGGACTGTCTCCGTGTGGCATCTGCAATCCGCCACAGTAGATGCATATTAGTGTTTGTAACCATCTACAGTAGATGTGCATTAGCATTTGTAATCTTCACAGTAGATGAACGTTATCTTTGCAGTGAAACCAAGTTTATTGAAGTAACTTGAAAGTAATCCGGTATATGGAAATACTGTCACAGAGTAAGGGCTGCAAGTTACGGCACCGTCAGGGCGCACGCATATGTTTTGATTGAGCGAATAGCGAAGCTGCTTAGATACTGTAGGATTATGCACATGAAGCGCAGAAATGACTTGCCATGGAAGGCAAGTCAAGGAGAACCGCGCCATGGAAGGCGCGTTTCGACGGTTTCGTCAGGCATAGAAGCATAAAAAAGCATAATCCGTACAGAATCTTAGCGGCAAAGCGTAGCGAAAGCAAAACATATGCGTGCGCCCTATCGATGCCGTAGCCTGCAGCACGTCCTATAGCACATACAGCAAAATCCCCTGTAACCCTTGACGATTGCAAAACCGAAAAGTATAATAGAATAGCTAATGAATTCAATATTTTAATATAGATGGAGGAAACCAAATGGCACTGAGCAAAAAGCCGGTCAACGGCATGAAGGATATACTACCTGCAGAGATGGAAATCCGTGATTATGTGACAAGTGTGATCAAGGATACATACAGAAGCTTCGGATTTACACCGATAGAGACACCATGCATGGAGAATATAGCAAATCTCACAAGCAAGCAGGGCGGAGAAAATGAGAAGCTGATCTTCAAGGTAATGAAGAGAGGCGAGAAGCTGAATCTGGAGACAGCAAAGGAAGAGTCGGATGTAGTAGACTTTGGAATGCGCTATGACCTTACAGTGCCGCTTTCAAGATATTATTCAAACAATGCCAACAACCTGCCATCGCCGTTTAAGGCACTCCAGATGGGCAGTGTGTGGAGAGCAGACAGACCTCAGAGAGGCCGCTACAGACAGTTTACACAGTGTGATATAGATATACTCGGAGAGCCAAGCAATCTGGCAGAGATAGAGCTGATTACAGCAACCACTACCACAATCGGCAGACTCGGCTTTGAGAACTTTGAGATAAGAATCAACGAGAGAAGAATCCTAAAGGCTATGGCAGCCTACAGTGGTTTCGCTGAGGAGGACTACGATAGCGTATTTATCACACTCGATAAGATGGACAAGATAGGAGTGGAAGGCGTTGCAAGTGAGCTTGCACAGGACGGCTATCCACAGGAAAATATTGACAAGTATCTTGATTTGTTCAAGCTTTTGGAGCAGACAAGGGATGTCACTGAGGGTGTAAAAATACTTTCAGAAAAGCTCGGTGAATATTTAGACGAAGAAGTGGTTACAAATATGACAGAGATAGCTACTGCTGTCAATGCCACAAAGGGAGCAAAGTTTGAGCTCGTATTTGACCCTACACTTGTTCGTGGAATGAGCTACTATACAGGAACTATTTTTGAGATATCAATGCCGGAGCTTGGCGCAGCCTGCGGTGGTGGCGGACGATATGACAAGATGATTGGAAAGTTCACTGGAAACGATGTACCGGCCTGTGGTTTTTCAATCGGTTTTGAGAGAATTATCCTGCTTCTCATGGAGAGTGGCTTCAAGATTCCTGAGAGTCCGAAGAAGGTGGCTTATCTGGTTGAGAAAAAATATCCGGCAGACAAGCTTGTTGATGTCATGAATCAGGCAAAGGACGCAAGAGCAAACGGACAGCAGGTGCTTGTTGTGCGCATGAACAAGAACAAGAAATTCCAGAAGGAGCAGCTTATGAAAGAGGGCTACGAGGAGTTTGTGGAGTTTTTCAACAGGTAGGAAGCTGGTTATTACGAATAAATATATAAAAGTAGAAATATAAGGAGCATAAAATGGCAGAATCAATGCAGGGCTTACATAGAAGCCATAGATGTACAGAGGTATCAAATGCCAATATCGGTGAGAAGGTCACCGTGATGGGCTGGGTACAGAAGAGAAGAAATTTAGGAAGTCTCATTTTCGTAGATTTAAGAGACAGAAGCGGAATACTTCAGATAGTGTTCGGTGAGGAGAATGTAGGTGCAGAGAGCTTTGAAAAGGCAGGCACCTTAAGAAGTGAGTTTGTTATCGCAGTTGAGGGAACTGTCCAGAAGAGAACAGCCGCTGTCAATGAGAACTTAAAGACAGGTGATATCGAGGTTATCGCTACATCAATCAGAGTGCTTTCAGAGGCACAGACACCTCCATTCCAGATCGAGGAGAATTCAAAGACAAGCGAGGACATCAGACTTAAATACCGTTATCTGGATCTTCGCCGTCCTGATATCCAGAGAAACCTCATGCTCAGAAGCAATGTGCTTCGCGTGATGCGTGACTTTATGGCAAACGAGGGCTTTTTAGAGATAGAGACACCAATCCTTTGCAAGTCTACACCGGAGGGAGCCAGGGATTATCTCGTGCCAAGCCGTATACACCACGGACATTTTTATGCGCTTCCTCAGTCACCACAGCTCTTTAAGCAGCTTCTGATGGCTTCAGGCTATGACAGATATTTCCAGATTGCACGATGCTTCCGTGATGAGGATCTGCGTGCAGACAGACAGCCTGAGTTTACACAGGCCGATATGGAGCTTTCATTTGTAGATATCGATGATGTAATCGAGGTAAATGAGAGACTGTTAAAGCACCTTTTCAAAGAGGTTGTCAATGTGGATGTTGAGATTCCGTTTAAGCGTATGCCTTGGCAGGAGGCTATGGACAGATTTGGTTCTGACAAGCCTGATACACGCTTTGGTATGGAGCTTTGCGACGTTTCGGATGTGGTAAAGGATTGTGGCTTTGGAGTATTCACCGGAGCTCTTGAAAACGGTGGCTCTGTCCGCGGTATCAATGTAGAGGGACAGGCAAAGATGCCTCGTAAGAAGATTGACAAGCTTGTAGAGCATGCAAAGGGCTGTGGAGCAAAGGGACTTGCTTATCTGTGCATCAATGAGGATGGCACATACAAGTCGTCATTTGCCAAGTTTATGACAGAGGCTGAGCTTGATGCACTTGTTGCAAAGATGAACGGAAAGCCGGGAGATTTACTCCTTTTCGCAGCTGACAAGAATAAAATCGTATGGAATGTACTCGGAGCGCTTCGTCTCATGCTCGGAGCTGAGCTTGGCCTGATTGATGAGAACAAGTACAATTTCCTCTGGGTAACAGAGTTCCCACTCCTTGAGTGGTCTGATGAGGAAAACAGATTTATGGCAATGCATCATCCATTCACCATGCCTATGGAGGAGGATTGGGACAAGATAGATTCAGATCCTGGCGCAGTTCGTGCAAAGGCATATGATATCGTACTCAATGGTACAGAGCTCGGTGGAGGCTCAGTGCGTATTCATCAGGATGACATCCAGGAGAAGATGTTTGAGGTGCTTGGCTTCACAAAGGAGCGTGCGCATGAGCAGTTTGGATTCCTGCTTGACGCATTCTCATATGGTGTACCGCCACACGCAGGACTTGCCTTTGGTGTTGACCGTATCTGCATGCATATGTTACATACAGACAATATCAAGGAGGTTATTGCATTCCCTAAGGTAAAGGACGCTTCGGACCTCATGTCAGAGGCACCCGGAACTGTAGATCCAAAGCAGCTTGAGGAGCTTGGAATAGCTATAGCTGCAGAGGAAGATGAGGAATAACACTATAATATGAATTTGAAAAAGAATATTTTCAATGCGATTACCATAATACTGCTCGCCGCACTTATTGCGGGGGCAGTATTGCTTAATAACAGAATAAAAAAGCTCGAGACACAGATGGCATACACATCAGACAACACATCAGTGATACTTTCCGATGTGCAGACCATGCAGGATGATATCAAGTCCACTCTTGAGGAGGAGGCCAGCCTCATAACAGACTGGGACATTTCCTTAAAAAGTGCAGACTTTACCGATATGACCTACACAGTATCTGTCTCGGTAGTGCCAAAGGAGTACACAGAGGACACAAAAACCAGTGTATTTTTCGGTACAAACGAGATACCGCTCGAGCTAAACGGCATAAAGTATACAGGCGAGGCCACACTTCCGCTGTCTGAAGACTATGCGGGCAATGTGACATTTCTGTTTGTTGACGGAAATAAAAGAAGCACAGAGGTGCTCGATGAGTTTGAGGGTGTGACATCAGTGTTCAAAAATGTAGCATCCGGCATACTTGTCGATAAACCAACCTTTGACAATGGCAGCATAAAGCTTGGCACAGATGTAGATGTAGCAGTCATGGGAAATGATTACTTTGACTTTAGCAGTGTGCAGCTTGTGGTCGCAAGCTCAGACACAGAGCTAAAGACCTACGATATCAGACAGCTGTTGGCAGAAAACGGCACAGAAGGTGCAGACACAGACTCTGTCACATCCGCCTTAAGCCGTAAGGATGATGCCAAGAAAGATGGCTCAAAGAAGGATACGGAAAATGATACCTCAGATGCCTCAAAAGAGGACGACGGCAAGCTCCACAGTCTCGAAGGCACAGTAAAAATCGAAGACTTAATCCCGGTAACAGCCGCAAGCAATATCAAAATATATGTCAAAGCGGTATCGGCACAGGGCTACACCTTCACATATGACCTGTTTGAGGGTACTGTAAATCAGGATATCACAGACTTTGAAACCACAGCCGATATATCCGGCGGAGACTACGCAGTAACCGACCAAGCCGGCAGTAAATATGAACCATAAGAATATGATATAAAAAAGCTCATTTCGCATCAGTGAAATGAGCTTTTTTCTGAGGAATATACTGCGCCTCACCCTTCTTTTTTGCTGAGCGGCAGAGTAAATATAAACTCCGTTCCCACACCCTCAGTACTTATCACATTTATATTCTCACCGTGCGCCTGCACGATTTCTTTAACTATAGACAGGCCAAGTCCTGTACCGCGCTTATCCTTTCCACGGGACAAATCACTCTTGTAGAAGCGCTCCCAGATCTTTGAAAGGCTGTCCTTCGGTATACCGATGCCGTGGTCCTTTACAGATATAAACACCTTTTCATTTCTGATACTCGTCTCAATCTTGATACTCGAATCATTGTTTGAAAACTTCACAGCGTTGTCAATCAGGTTGTAAAGAATCTGCTGGATTTTGACCATATCACCGCGCACGAAAAGCTCTTTTCCGGTGAGCACCAGGTCAAAGCTTAAGCCCTTTTCACTGCATTTGCCCTCGAAGGTGAGGATTGTCGTGCGGATCATCGTATTGATGTCAAAATCAGCAATATCCAGATGGATGCCGTGATGACCGAACTGGTTCAAATCGATAAGACTCTTGGTGAGTTTATTAAGTCTCTCGGTCTCAAAAAGTATGATATTTAAATATTTATCCTGCATTTCAACAGGGATGGTTCCATCCAGCATAGCCTCCACATAGCCCTTTATCGAGGTAAGAGGAGAGCGGAAGTCGTGTGATACGTTGGAAACAAACTTGCGCTGATCCTCCTCAAGAGTATCGAGCTCTGTCGCCATGTAGTTGAGTGTGTTTGCCAGATAGCCGATTTCGTCATTGGAATGTACATCAATCTGGGCAGTGAAATCACCCTTTGCGTACTTCTTTGCGGTCTTTGTGATTTTGGAGATAGGCCGGTAAATGGAGCGGCTCAGCATGTAAAGCAGAACAAATGCCACCATAAAAATTAGCGCTACAGTGTAAAAGGAGATATTCATAAATCCGTTTACGCCTGCTGTGATATGGCTCATTCTCTTGTGAATGACTATGTAGCCGATATTCTGGTAGGAGACATTCACCGGTGAAAATACGGACAGCATCTGATGCTTGAAGGCGCCGTAAAAATTACCAATCATGTAATTGCTGCTGCCAAAGTCGGCGACATCAAAGCCATTTATCACGACAGGATCTGAGCTGTCATTTTGAATATCGATGCCAATTGACGGATCATCTGAGTCCATGAGCAGCTCGCCGGCAGGGCTGACAACCCAGACCTCGGCATCCATATAGTCGGCTACGATTTTCATGTGATTCTGGAAATCGCTAAGCGACATGGATGAGCCAAAGTATTCACTGGCGTAGTCACCTGCTATGATGGAGGCCTCCCTGTAGAGATTGGAAGCCTCCTGCTTTTTGATATAGTCTGTGGTGAGATGCTGTGTAAAGGTGCATATGATGAAAAAAGCGATGACACCGTAAATCAGATAGCTGATTAACAGCTTAGTGTAGATGGTGTGCTTCATTATTTTACCTCAAACTTGTATCCGATGCCCCAGACAGTTGCGATGCGCCAGGTTGGCTTGTCCTTGATTTTCTCGCGGAGACGTTTCACGTGTACATCGACAGTGCGGGTGTCACCGACATATTCATAGCCCCATATATTGTCAAGAAGCTGCTCCCTTGTAAACACCTGATTTGGAGATGAGGCAAGGAAATATAAAAGCTCAAGCTCCTTTGGCGGCATATCAACCTGCTGTCCGTCATAGGTGACAGAGTAGTTGGACAGATTTACAATAAGCCCAGGATATTCCACACACTTGATATCTACGGAAGCATAGGCCTCAGGCTTTGCAGGCTGGAAACGTCTGAGCACGGCCTTGACTCTCGCTACAAGCTCCTTTGAGTCAAAAGGCTTGAGTATATAGTCGTCGGCACCAAGCTCCAGGCCTAAAACCTTGTCAAATACCTCGCCCTTTGCGGAGAGCATGATAATCGGCACATCGGACTTTGCACGTATCTCACGGCATACCTGATAGCCGTCTATGCCCGGAAGCATGAGGTCCAAAAGAAGCATGTTTGGCTTGTAGTGTTCAAACGCAATAAGCGCCTGCTCACCATCATTTACGATTTTGGTGTCATAGCATTCCTTGGTCAGATATAGAGATATAAGCTCTGCTATATTGTTGTCGTCGTCTACTATCAGTATTTTCTGTTTAACAGCCATTTCTAATCTCCTTCTTAAAAATTATATATATTCCGTAAAATTACATTGTCGTTATTTAAAGGTTGCGATGGTCACTCCGGCATCGCCCTCACCAAACTCACCGAGATGGTATTCCGCAATAGTTTTTGTCCTCTTAAGGAGCCCATGCACAGCCTTTCTCAGTGCGCCGGTGCCTTTTCCGTGAACAATGCGCACAGATGAAAGATGAGCGATATATGCATCGTCTAAGTATTTATCTAAGAGAGCAAGTGCCTCGTCCGTAGTCTTTCCAATCAGGTTGATTTCTGATGAAACTGACATTGACTTGCTCATCTTTATCTTGCTTCCGCTGCCACCGTACTTCTTGGCAGGTGAGACATCATCGTTTAAGAGCACGAGGTCATTAATATTAACGAGCGAGCGCAGTATACCCATCTGCACATACAAATCGCCCTTGGCGTTTGGCAGAGTGTGGACGGTTCCCTTCAGATTGAGGGAAAGCACAAGCACAGAATCACCGATGCGCAGCTTCTTAGGTGCCTTGTGATTTGCCTTGGCAGTATTTTTCTTGATGTCTGACAGCTTCTTTTCCTTGTCATTCATCTTGTCACGAAGGGCAGAGCGTTCCTTTTCCATCTGGCTCATAGGAGCCTGTCCCTGTCCGTATTTGTTGAAATTGCGGATGGTTTTGTCGGCGAGCTCCTTGGCATCCTGCAGTATCTTGTAGGCTTCCTCGTTTGCCTCGCGCAGAATCTTGTCCTTGCTCTTGTCTATGCGCTCGTTTTTCTCCTCGAGCTGTTTCTTGAGCTTTTCAATCTCGGCCTTGTAGCTGTTGATTTCAAGCTGCTCCTTTTCGATAGTCTGTCGCTGTGACTCGAGACTTGCAATCAGATCCTCGAAATCGAGGTCGTTGTCATTAATCCTGCTTTTTGCATCCTCGATGATGTTTTCGTCCAGACCAAGCTTTGATGAGATTGCAAAAGCGTTACTCTTTCCCGGAATACCGATTAACAGGCGGTAGGTAGGGCTTAAGGTCTCCACGTTGAACTCGCAGCAGGCATTTTCCACACCGTCTGTGGAAAGCGCATACACCTTCAGCTCACTGTAGTGTGTGGTGGCCATGGTGATGGCGCCATACCGGTGCAGCCTGTTAAGTATTGAGATGGCAAGCGCCGCACCCTCTGTCGGGTCGGTTCCCGAGCAGAGCTCATCGAACAGGCAAAGGCTTCTGTCATCAGCTTTTTCAAGAATCCTTACGATATTGGTCATATGAGACGAGAAGGTACTGAGACTTTGTTCAATACTCTGCTCATCACCTATGTCCGCAAAGACATCCTCAAAGATGGCGAGCTTTGACCTGTCAGCCGCAGGAATGTGAAGACCTGCCTGACCCATGAGCGTCAAGAGTCCGACAGTCTTTAGTGAAACCGTCTTACCACCGGTGTTTGGACCGGTGATGATGAGCTGCTTATAGTCCTCGCCGAGCCGCACATCTATAGGAACCACCTTTTTAGCATCCAAAAGCGGATGACGGCCCTTTCTGATATTGATATGCCCCTCGGTGTTGAACTCCGGTGCCACACCATTATATGATTTAGCCAAATTTGCCTTTGCAAAAATAAAGTCAAGCTCTGAAAGAACCTCGTAGTCCTGCTCCAAAGCAGCCGCATTCATGGCAACCTTGTCGCTGAGCGCCGCAAGAATTTTCTCAATTTCCTCCTGCTCCTTTATGAAAAGCTCCTTGAGCTCGTTATTCAAATTGACGACAGCCATCGGCTCGATAAAAAGAGTGGAGCCGGTAGAGGACTGGTCGTGCATCATGCCGGGAACATTACCCTTTGCCTCAGCCTTTACAGGCAGACAATATCTGCCGTCGCGCATGGTCACAACCGCATCCTGCAGATATGTCCTCGTTGTGCTGTTGTTCATGAGCTTGGTGAGCTGCGCATGGATTCTGTCGTTCATGCCGCGTATGCCCTTTCTTATCTTAAAAAGCTCAGGACTTGCATCATCGGCAATCTCTTCCTCAGATAAAATGCATCTCTTAATCTCATCGCAGAGCGCAGAAACCGGTTCAATCCCTGCAAACAGACTAGAGAGTGAATCCTGCTTCTCATTGTCCATGCCGCTTCTGCCATAAGCCTTCACGCGCTTTGCAACCTCCAACAGACTGCAGATGCGAAGAAGCTCAGTCGTATTCAGCGCACCACCGATATCGAGTCTCTTTAGAGAAGCGTGCACATTGTGTATGCCCACGAAGGACACTCCGCTGTCCTTGTACAGGCGGCTTAGTGCATCGGCAGTGGTGGTCTGCAGATGTCTGATTTCGTATAAATCGGTGATCGGCTCAAGCGAAAGACACCGCTTTTTCGTCTCATCACATGCTGCGTAGCTGCTTAGCATGGTGAGGATTTTGTTATATTCCAATGTTTTGTAGACTTTTTTATTCATTTCTATATCCTTATATTGCTGTATCAGATATTTATTGAAAATATCTTTAATAGGTAGTTGAAGCTTAAACTCATATTAACATATTATAGCCGATAATTCCTTAAAAAACCACCAAAAATATGGTTGCAACGCAATATAATTCAGAATATAATGTAAGATAGTAACTAAAGACATCTAATCAGGGTGACAATATGGAGCAATTTATCAGAGAAAAGATAAAGGATAAACCGCTGAATAAAAAAAGACTTGCAAAAAAAGCAGGCACAGCAGCACTCTGCGGAGTAGCATTTGCAGTGGCTGCAAGCATTGTTTTTGCTATATTTCTGCCGGTTATCAACAGACAATCAAAAAAAGCTTCAGATGGGAAAAATAATAATGATGTGCAGACAGCCACGCAGCAGTCAGGCATAGATGACAGCAGCGATGCATATAGTGAAAATGGTACACAAAGCACAGAGTCAGGCACTTCTTCTGAGCCGTCTTCGCAGACCTATCAGCCTACACTCGCAGATTATCAGGCAGTGCAGAACCAGCTCTACAGAGTGGGTGCCACAGCTACGAAATTTGTAGTGGGAGTCACAGGCGTGACGGATGCCACTGATATTTTCAACAATTCCTATGAGACAGAGGGTCAGGGAGTGGGAGTGATACTGAAGGACAATGGAAAGCAGCTAATCATTCTGACAGAGAAAAATGTAGTGGATAAGGCAGATAAGCTTAGTGTGACCTTTGTGAATGACATGATGGCTGATGCTGCGCTGGTCAAGTACGACAGCAATACAGGCATAGCGATTATTTCCGTGGATAAATCACTTTTGGACGATGCCACAACAGCGGCTATAGCGGTTGCGGAGCTTGGCAATTCAAATATTGTTTCAAGGGGAGCAACAGTCATTGCACTTGAAGCAAACTATGCCATTCTCACAGGTCTTGTAACATCAACAACCAACGAGCTGTCAGCGCAGGACAACAACTATTCGGTGCTCACCACAGATATCGCAAGCAACAGGTCACAGAGTGGTATACTCATCAATACGGATGGTCAGGTCATAGGGCTTTCGCTACAGGATTTCAATCCGGCGGAGGAAAACAATACGCTCACGGCCGTCAGTATAAGCGACCTGTCACCGGTCATTGAAAAGCTCGAGGGCGGCGCAGATGTGCCGTACATAGGTATCACATGTACTACAGTTACGGAAAAAATAGCAAACAGATATAACATCCCAAAGGGTGTTTATATAAAGCAGGTTACCATGGATTCACCGGCATTTGTCTCAGGACTTCAAAGCGGTGATGTGATAGTGGCGGTAAACAATACAGATGTGTCGAATGTGTCCGCGTACAACACACAGCTTATGCTGCAAAAACCGGAGGACACCTGCAATCTGAAAGTAAAGAGAAAAGGAAGCAACGGCTACACGGAGATTACCTGTCAGGTGAAAATCGGAGTGATGAATTAGCCGAAATTAGGAGGATATATGAAGTATATTTCAACTCTCCGCGAAGGAGAGAGAATCAATGAGATTTTTTTATGCAAGAGCAAACAGACAGCCATGACAAAAAGCGGAAAGCCTTATGACAATGTCATCCTGCAGGACAAGACAGGCACGCTGGATGCCAAGATATGGGATGTCGGCTCAGTAGGTATTGAGGAATTTGACGCAATGGATTACATAGCCATAACCGGTGATATCACAAGCTTTCAGGGCAATTTGCAGTGCTCCATAAAGCGTGCGAGAAAGGTAAACGAGGGAGAATATGACCCTGCCGATTATCTGCCGGTCAGCGATAAGGATGTCGATGTCATGTATAAGGAGCTCATGGGCTTTATCGGTTCTGTAAAGAATCAGTATTTGTCACAGCTTTTACACAGCTTTTTTGACAACAAGGAGTTTGAGCGCCGTTTCAAGTTCCATTCAGCCGCAAAGAGTGTGCACCACGGCTTTGTAGGTGGTCTTTTGGAGCATACACTAGGTGTGACGAAGAACTGTGATTATTTTGCAAAAATGTATCCGGTTTTAAACCGTGACCTGCTTCTTTCAGCAGCTATTTTCCATGATATCGGAAAATTAAAGGAGCTCTCTACCTTCCCAGAGAATGACTATACAGATGCAGGTCAGCTTCTCGGACATATCATGATTGGTGCAGAGTGGGTAGGAGATGCGATTAAGAGCATCGACGGCTTCCCGGTAGTGCTCGCAAACGAGCTGAAGCACTGTATACTTGCCCACCACGGCGAGCTTGAGTTTGGCTCTCCTAAGAAGCCTGCACTTGTAGAGGCGCTTGCACTTAGCTTTGCAGACAACATAGATGCCAAGATGGAGACATTCAGGGAGCTGCTTGTAAATGTGCCTGAAAATGATACAAAGTGGCAGGGCTACAACAGATTTATGGAGACAAATTTCCGCAGAACAAGCGTGTAAAAGGCGGACAATATTAAATATAGCTATGGTGCTATTTGGGGTGTGAAGGCTTGCGCCGGATGCAAACACTATAAAGAGTAATTATATACATAAATAATAAAGAAGAGAAAAGCATGAAAAAAAATGACATATTTGAACTTGAAATAACAGATATGGGAACAGATGGAGAGGGCATAGGACACTACGATGGTATGACCTTTTTCGTAAAGGATGCACTGATTGGTGACGTCATAACAGCCCGCGCAACAAAATTAAAGAAAAACTATGGCTACGCAAGAGTGGAAGAGATTAAGACCCCTTCCACTTTTCGCGTTGAGCCGGAATGTGAGCTGCATAAGAGGTGTGGCGGCTGCCAGATACAGGCACTTTCCTATGAAAAGCAGCTTGAATTTAAAAATGATAAGGTGCGCAACAATCTCATGCGTATAGGTGGATTTTCCGAGGCGGAGCTGGACAGTAAAATGCAGCCACCTGTTGGCGCAGACTGTCCATACCGCTATCGCAACAAGGCACAGTTCCCGGTGGGATATGACAGGGATGGCAATATAGTGACAGGCTTTTATGCATCGCGAAGCCACAATATCATCCCGGTTGAGGACTGCAGGCTTGGTGTGCCACAAAACAAAGAGATACTGGATATCATAAAGGAATGGATGAATGAGTGTGGCATTACGCCGTATGACGAGAATACACACAAGGGGCTCGTGCGCCATGTTCTTATCCGTTATGGATTTACATCTAAGCAGATTATGGTGTGTCTTGTGATAAATGGGGACAGGCTTGAAGCGAAACGCCGAGCCGGGGATATTACAGGTGCAGAATATAGAAAATTTGCTGACAAGCGTAATCGTGATAAAGCAAGTGATAACAAGGAATGTGGCAGCAAGGCAAGTGATAGCCGGCGTAGTATAGCAGATTCATTGTGTGAAAAACTCTCTGGAATTGATGGAATGACATCCATTTCCTACAATATCAACAAGGAAAACACAAATGTAATCCTCGGCAAAAAGACGGTCTGCATATGGGGCAGACCATATATTGAGGACACCATACATCTGCTTTCTTACCCTGATTTCACACCACAGGGGACAGGCATCACATATCAGATTTCGCCACAGTCGTTCTATCAGGTAAACCCGAAGCAGACAGAAAAGCTCTACAGCACAGCACTTGCATTTGCGGGGCTCACAGGAAATGAAAATGTCTGGGATCTCTACTGTGGTATCGGTACCATATCGCTCTTTTTATCACAGAAGGCAAAGCAGGTGTACGGAGTGGAAATAGTGCCTCAGGCAATTGAGGATGCAAAAAACAATGCAAAGCTCAATGGCATCACAAATGCACAGTTTTTCGTAGGAAAGGCTGAGGAGGTGCTGCCGCAGTTTTATGAGAATGCAAAGAAAACTGAGAAAATCACTGATGATACAGCATCCACCGGACGTACAGATATGCTTCGCCCGGATGTGATAGTCGTTGACCCGCCAAGAAAGGGCTGCGATGAGAAGTGCCTTGACACAATGCTTGAGATGTCACCGGAGAGGATTGTATATGTGAGCTGCGATTCGGCAACATTGGCAAGGGATTTGAAGATACTTTGTGAGGAGAAGTATGAACTCGTGAAGTGGCAGGCATTTGATCAGTTTTCTCATACGACGCATGTAGAGACGGTTGTTCTTTTGTCCCAACTGAAACAAAAGCCGGATGATTATATTAATGTCACGATTGAACTTGATGATGTGGATATAACATCTGCAGAGACTAAGGCAACATATGATGAGATAAAGAAGTATGTGGCTGAACATAATGCCGGCATGAAGGTTTCCAATCTGTATATCTCACAGGTAAAGAGAAAATGCGGAATTGAGGTTGGAAAGAATTATAATTTACCTAAAAATGAAGATAGCAGGCAGCCACAGTGCCCAGAAGATAAAGAAAGTGCAATTG